>ERZ1673753.144-NODE-144-length-95933-cov-13.580884_pt1 | contig 95933 bp, 88 predicted proteins | sample MGYA00580201_ERZ1673753 | MGnify/ENA primary metagenome ERZ1673753 (study PRJEB41218, sample SAMN15661747) | gut metagenome | host: Homo sapiens | place: Canada: London | collected 2015-08-20/2019-03-30 | study: EMG produced TPA metagenomics assembly of... | reverse complement strand
GACAATAGTCATCGACCTTGCGGACGGTCTTTTCGACCCCTATATATATATATATATTATAATATTATATACTACGTATATAATATATATATATATAATATAGACGTATCTGATTTTGTATCAGATTTTCTAACTCTACCAGTAGTCCATTACTCTTGGCTAACGTGGAGCTGCTGCGACCCTTAGAGTTTTGATGTTGTTTCGCAAGGGTTTTAGCTTATCAGTTGGTTAGCTTCGCTTATCAGTTGTAGCATTTCGCTTATCAGGTGACTAGTGTCGTTTCCAATCCTTAGTGGCTTTGCCTGACGGCTGTGCCGGATGGCGAGCACAAGTCGGTAGTATTCTTCAAGCACAAGTCGGTAGTATTCTTGAACACGTGCCGAATGGTGTATTCTTAGTTTAGTAGGAGAGGTTTCCCTCTCCTACGTAACTGGTTAAGCAGCACCCTCTGCATCAGGTTGATACTTGGCAAGAACTTCTCCAATGAAGATTTCGTCTTGCAAAGACAACGTACGCATTGACAACTCATACGGGAAATATTCGTAACGGTCGTGTTCATTAACACGCTCTTCACGTGCCATTTTAGAAGCATACGGATTAACGAATATCTCACCTTGTGCAAGTACGTGTCCAAGCACGCTAATACGTGCCTTCTTGAACAACACTAACAACACTGACAACGGTGCTGTCATAACAGCATTAGCCAGCATTGGCTCGCCCTGACCCTTGAGAATCGCATTAAGCTGAATACGAGTGGTAAAGATATTACGAGTTGTAGACTCGACATAAGTACCACTAGCAGCGTCTTTCACAAACTGTGGAAGATTGCGATTAACAACAATCGTAAGAGCACCTGCATAACGACTACTATTATCAATGATATTAGTAATCATCAAGCTATCGTGATTCTCGAAATCAGGACGGTCAAGCAACAGACGAGTAATATCGTCTGCTTCCTTTCCGTGATACTCGGACAAATCAACGATACGTGCATCATCATTAGCGTTAGCATCATTACTAGCATCATTACTAGCATCATCATTAGCGTTAGCTTTAGCTTCTTCGGCAGCTTTCTTAGCGGCTTCTTCGGCAGCTTTTCTAGCTGCATCATTAACTCTTGTTCCCATAATACAAATAAATTAAATGTTATAAATCGGTTAGCAACTGTTCAACCAATGTGCATCCTAACCACACACACAATGGCAATATGTTTATAGTCATTTGGTTTGATAGTAACTGCAATATGTTTATAGTCATTTGGTTTGACTAGTTCAATAGTTCTTTTACTATATTATTTATGTCTAGTATCGATACTAGTACAACCAATAGTATTAAGAAACTATTCACATGGTTATCATACAATTTAATGTAACTTAGATGTATGAATACTGGCACACCTAGCATACTTAATGCCAAGTGTACCACTTTAATCTTATCACGAGGACTCATACTAATAAGTTATGTAAATTAGTAATCTCACAAGCAAAATCATGAGCACTAACATTGTGCCTAACACGGTTATCTACTAACCATTGTATGCGTTCTCTTACGAACGCTAACATTTCCTGTCTCATACGTATCTAGTGTAATAACGTGAACAAAACTTGTCGTAGGTTTCACCTGCACGACCGTACTTTCTCCAATCTCTCTTCTGTCTATTAACAATAGATAGATAAGTAGCAGTAGTCATAACTACTGCTACTAGCAATAATACCAAGAACACCATTACTCTTTAACAATGATAGGTTTATTAGATTCAATCTTACCAATTTGTTCTTTGAACAGTTCTTCAAGAGCAACGTAACACTCTTTGCTGATTCTATAACTGGAACCATTGTTACAAGCAACAACAACATTAGAGGTAATACTATCACTGTTAGGTATAACAACAGTTGTATTACTACCAATAATGGTAGTATTTGCATCATTAGTAATCTTCATAATCTTTATAATTTTAGTAATTAATAATCAATAGCAATATGTTTAAAGTCATTTGGTCTTGACGGGGGTATTGGAATTGGTTTGAGAGTAGGGGCTTGTGTGGTAGGAGGTTCACCTCGATAAAAATATACTCACTAAAAAATATATTTCTCCGGGAGCAACACTTCTAATAAGTCTTATAGTAGTAGTTCCTATTCTTATTTTACTATACTTAGATATTCTTTATATAGCAGCACTTACAATTCTCCTAAGTTCATTATTAATAGTTCTAATACTAATAATATTTATAATAGACTTTTAAGTCTGATAGTTCCTATTATAGTTTTGAATTCATAAATAGAAATCCTAAGTTCATTACTAATAGAATTTATATCATTTCCTATAAGTCCTTTAAGAACAATATTATATATAAGCCCTAAGTTCATTATTAATAGACCTAATATTAGTATTTCTTCTAAGTCCTTTAAGTCTAATTCTTCTATTATCTATTGTCTATTGTTGTTAGTAGTCCAAAGTCTATCTTCGATATACTTAGTCCTATTAGTCTAGTTAAGTCTTACTATTGTATTTAAGTCCTTAATTAGACTTATCTATATTATATGGTATTAATTATATTATCAGGTCTTATTGTGTAAGCCCTTTCTCCTATTCTGTCGAATAGTTTGAAGATTTAGCAACAGAGTTGTAAAAATAGAATGGTAAGAATTAGTTGATATTTTAGCTTAGTATTAGGATTGCTAGGTTGTATATAATTGTAAACTAGTGTGAATGAAAGTGAAATTATACGGAGAATACAATTCTAAAGGTTTTTTAACTAGTTAGGTATTGATGATATAGATATTATTCGTATACTTGTGCTATTAATGACTGACGGTTATATTACAGTCAGTAATGTTAGTCAACTTAATTAATGGTATTAATAATCTAATTAAAGTAATTATGCTACACTTAGAGAACAAAACTAAAGGAGAGACTTTCCTAGTTCCTCAACACATGGCAGAAATTGATTTCCAATATGTTTCTGAAAGAGTTAAGAATATTACTCCTTTCAAGCATTTTGGTATTGTTGCTATTATTCAGACTGCTAAACTTCGTGAAATTATTAATCCTGACTTAAAAGGCACTGGTAATACTTGGTTTATATTAGTTAAAGCTAATTATAGTGATGATGTTAAAGAAGGAGATAGAGCTTTGCTCAATCGTTTCTTATATGTTGCTCCTTCTGATGTATTTACTGGTATAGATTGTAATCCTCGTAGTAATGAACTTACTCCTTATAATCTTGCTGAATTTATTCGTAGTGACCAAGACTTAAATATAAGTATTGCTCGTGGTGAGATATTCCGTAAGGTTAGTACTGGTTCTGTTATTAGTTTACTTGGTAATGAGGTAAGTCCTGCGACTATTGAAAAGAAAGGTGACAATGGTAAATTGATTACTACTATTGCTGAAACAGTAGTTTGTGTTGGTTATAAGATTGTTCGTCTTTCTGATATTCAAGGACAGAATACTATTGAAGGTCTTATTCCTAATGGTAAACCTCAAAAGTTTATTGTTGCTACAAACTTATTACAAATATAATAGATGCCGTCTATTGATTTAAAAGAGAAGAGAGAATTGATGCTTGATAGAGCTGATATTATTGCTCTATTAGGTGTCACTCCCCAAGATGCTCTTATTATTAATGATATTGTTGATGATATTGAAAGTCAAGTAGTCAATAGAATTAAGACTATGGGGAGAGTTACAATTCCTCGTATCGGTTCATTCTTTCCGAATGAAGGTAAACTTGATGCAATGGAGCATCATGCTTTAATGAAAGAGAAAAGGCAAGAGCTTACTCCCGAAGAATACAAAGAGTTTAGAAGAGGTCTTATATTGTCTAGAGTTGTTCAACGTCGTAGATTTAAAAGTAGAACTACTATAATATCTCGTACAATTAGACTTAATAAAGTTCTAGCTGGACGAAAACTTAGACAATTTGGTAGAGATGAACGTGGTTATAAACTATATATGTATTTCTTTAGTAAGATGAAACCAGTTAATGATTCTGATTACTATATTAATCTATTAAATAGAGAAGGTTATGATTGCGAAGATTTCCCCATTGGATTTAAGTGGTATGATTAGTGTTAATGAGCAAGGTTATCCCTATGCTCCTAACGTTTATCAGATACAGGATAAAGATGTAAGAGAATTATATCTTCGTGATAATAGTGAGGATAAACTTCGGTATATTAAAGAAGCCGGAGTTATCTTTTATGTAGCCGACCCTAAATCTCCACCTAATCAAATGGGATATAGTCGTTCTGAAGCATTAGCTTCTGCAAAGACTAATTATGGTCTTCCTGCTGATTGGAATCCTGATGCTCTTATTCTTCGTCTTATTGATAGATACCATGAGGATAAAATGGGTGTTGCAGGAGAAGCTCTTGAAAGTATTCTTAGAGCTGTTCATAATAGTTCTCGTGCAGCAAATATTATTAGTGAACAACTTACTAATAAACTTAACTCTGGTTTACAAGCCGAAGATGCTTTACCAGTTATTGACTTAGTAACAAAACTAAATGGTATTATTAATATCATTCCTAATCAAATTAAGGCTTTAGGTGAAGCTAAACAAGCTGCTGCTCTTGAAATAGAGCAAAAGAAAGCTAGAGGTGGTAAGGTTGTTACTATGTCTATGTCTGCAAAAGATGCTAGTGATTTGGAAGCTCAAGTAGAGGCTCAAAAGAGAGAGCTAGGATTAGTAAGTGATACAATTGTCAACGCTCCTTTACGGGGGAAATACGAGAGTACAAAATGATACCTATAAAATCTGAATATAAACAAACGAAGTTATACTTTGATGAACCTACTCATAAGTATACAGATAATTGTGGTAATTCTTATATTAGTGCTACTACAATTATTCATTCTTATGTTCCTAAGTTCGATTCTAATTATTGGGCTAAATATAAAGCTAAAGAAGAAAATACTTCTATTAAAGATATAAAGAATCAATGGGATAAGATAAGAGACAAGGCTTGTGATATGGGTAATGTTTATCATAATAGCTTTGAAGAAGGTATTCGTCAAAATAGTAAGTTCTTTAATGCTATTAAATATCTTAATAAGCAAGAGAGTAAACAAATGGTTACTGTTGCTGATTTAGATGTTGTTGATAGTCATACTAAGCTTCTTGATGTTGATGCTTTTATTGACCATACCGAAAACAAATACCCAGAAATATATAAAGTATTTAAGTTCTATACTGAAAGAGATTATAAGATTTATTCAGAGATAGGAGCTTTTCTTCCGAAGTATTTAGTTAGTGGTACTATTGATATATTGCCTATAAGAGAGGACGGATTCGTTATACTAGATTGGAAAACTAATCGTACTGGTCTTAGATTTCAGGCAGGTTATTATAAGAAAGATAAGAGTGTTAGACCTGTTCAAGAAACAGATGAATGGGTACATAAACCTGAAGATGTTCTTCTTCCACCTTTTGGCGGTTTTCCTAATTGTAATGGAACTACATATAGTTTACAATTAAACTTATATGCTAAAATGGTTCATCTTATTACTGGTTTACCATGTAAAGGTTTAGCTCTTTGTCATATTGAAGTTCCATTTATACTTAACCAATATGGTAGACCTCAAAGATTTAAAGACGGTTTTCATATTGATGAAAGTAAGACAGAAACAGCTAAGTGGTATAAAATATCTAGGTTAGAACCTGAAATAGATACTATGCTTAATATTCGTTATCAAACTGTTAATGGAAGTCAGAAACAACAAATGAATTTATTTGTGTAATAATTAAAGTTATGAATAAATATAATATTAAGTTAATAGATAAATGTCGAACAGTTGATTGGCGAAAGACATTAGAAAGTAGAGGATATGTTTATTTCTCTACTGGAAAGTATAATCTTAATCTTATTGGAGTTCGTGCTAAAGAACGTGATAATAATGAGTTTAATGATGCTTTTATAATTGATTATTGGACAGGTAATGGTAGAAGATATACTCCTGTTTATCCTTGTACTACTGACCCAGGATTTAAAAGTCTTGAAAAACCTGTTAATATTAAAGGTTGTGCAATTCTAGTTCCTGGTCAATATCGTGGTTGTTTTAAGAAAGGTTATCATAAAGGACAGTATGCTGCTCTAGTTCAGCATAAACCTGTTAAAGTATTCCGTGATGCTAACAAGGATTTTTATATGGATTGTGATGAATCTTCTATTGAGGAAGGTATGTTTGGAATTAATATTCATAAGGCAGGTGAAGCTAGTGTTGTTGTTGACGGTTGGTCGGCAGGTTGTCAGGTTCTAGCAAGAGGTACTGATTTTAGAGAACTTATGAATATAGTTGAATTATCCATTCCTATTTATGGAGATGTATTCAGTTATACTTTGTTAGAAGAAAAAGATTTGATAATATGAAACTAAAGAGCATTGGAATAGGGTTATTAGTAGTAGTTATACTATTTATTGGAATTAGAGTATTCAACCATTTTGTTTCAAATAAGGAATGTGTAGAAGTCCCACTTATCGTTCCTGATACTATATATCAGGAAATAGAAACAAAGAGAGATAGTTTACAACTAGTAATAGATTCTATTCTCAATGCTCTTAATAATACTAATCAGTATGAGAAAGAATTTAATAAAGCGATTAGTGATACTGATAGTATTGCTATCCTCGAACGCTTCATATATCTTGTGTCAAAACCAGTCAGAGTTAAGAATCAAGAGACTAGAGACGAAGGTAGATAGTTTACAGCAATCACGCTCCTTTATGGGGGATAGCGGAGCGAAGCGGAGCTTAGATAAAGAAGTATTAAGAATAGCCAATGCTAAGTTAATACTTTCAGAAGAGTACAAAAACCAATACGAATCCTACAAGAAGTTATATGAATTAAAAGTTCAAGATAGCTACTTGCAGGATTCTGTTATATCTAAGCAACGTGAAGAAATAAGAAGGATAACGTTAATAGGTAATGAAGCTATTACTAATCTTAATAAGGAGTATAAGAAGTCTAAGAGATATAAAAAACAACGTAATGGATTTATAGCTAGTACAAGTGTGCTAGCTATTCTTGTTGTCGTATTATTAAAATAACTATATAGATTATGCAATTGTCTGAATATCCATTTTTCATGTATTACATGGAAGAAGATAAAGGAAAGAAGTATAAACATGCTAAAGACTGTGGATATAAAGACCCATTTGACCATTTCTTAATAGGAGAAAGCGGAGGATTCTTAATGAACATTGACCCAAATAAGAGATTTGTTAATACAGAGCTTCTTCGTCCTGCTGCTATTGCTTATGAGAAAGATGGGGTTTATACTAAGTTTGCAGTAGATAGTATGCCTTATACTAACTTTCGTAAACAAGAAACTCTTCGTAGACTTGTAGGTTTTAAAGCTCCTTGTCTTATGGATACTAGAACTGGTGAGATAGAAGAGGTTTATATTACTGGTGAACATTATAACTTTATTAATTATGGACGTATTCTTAAACTAGATACTAAAACACTTCGTGTTGAAGAAGGTAAAGTTACTGGACGTAAGATAAGAGGATTTCCACGATTCATAGATTGTCAATGGTGGTACTTCTTGATTAAACAGTTCTGTCGAGATAATGGTTTATTCCTTATAAATGATAAAACTCGTCGTGGTGGATTTAGTTATATGGAAGCTATTGGTTCTGCAAACTTTATTAATCTTACTCCTAATCGTGCTGTTATTCATGCAGCCAGTGATAACAAGTTCTTAGTTCAGTCTGGTGGTTTATCAGACTTTATGAAGAAACAGATTATCTTCTATGAATCTAATACACCATTTGTAAGAGGTATAGCTAAGATTGATGCTAGTGATTTTATATTAGGTTATAAAGACCCTAGTACAGCAATTATTGATGATAACAGTTGGAATAGTGCTTGTATATCTGTATCTACTAAGAATAATCCTTCTGCCGCTGTTGGTAAAGATGCCGGAGAAATTAAGTGTGAGGAAATGTCAGAGTTTGAAAACTTTGATGATTTTATGGATGTTACTGAACCTACACTAAAGACAGGTTCTGTTACTACTGGTTTTCTTAATGCTTGGGGTACTGCTGGTAAAGCTAATGCTGGTTGGGTTACATTTGAACAGAACTTCTATGACCCTAGAGGTAGAAACTTTATGGCATTTGAAAATGTATGGGATAAAGATAGTAGACCGGAAGTATGTGGTTATTTTAAACCTTATTGTTGGGGACTTGAAGGTTATAAGATTGGTGATGATAATCAGATTGCTACTCTTACATCTCTTGATGATGACGGTAATTCTGATATAGCTTTAGGTTTTCAGATAGCCGAAGAAGAACGTGCTATTGAAAAAGCTAAAAGTAAATCATTTGCTAAGTTTATTAGTTATTGTGGACAATATGCTAATATGCCTAGTGAATCATTTAGTTCTGTAAGTGAGAATATATTTAGTAGTGAGATACTAGATGAATGGGAACAAGAGCTAAAGATGTCTAATAAGTATAATTTCTATATAGACGGTAAGTTTGTAGAATATGATTCTGATAATTTTGAGTTTATTCCTAATGAACGTATTGCTGCAACTGGCGGTGTATATAGAAAAGATTTCTTTGATTATATTAAGAATGTTCCTCGTCATTCTAATGAAGACCCCGAAGGTTGTATTCGTAAATGGTTTAATCCTATTAAAGTTGAATATATAGATAAGAAAACTGGTCAGTTAACTAAAGGTACTCCTCCAGGGATATATAGTATTAGTTATGACCCTGTTGGTATTGATAAAGATAAGAAAGAGCTTACTAACAAACATTCTCATAATAGTATTAAAGTATGGATGAATCCCTGTATATATAATGGTTATCGTCCTAGACTATGTGCTGTGTATTATGGTCGTCCTGATGAACTAGAAAAGGCAGACAGAATATGTTATTACTTTGCAGTTACTTATAATTGTCTTGGTACAACTAATGTTGAAATCAATCGTGGTGAAACAGTAAGTAATTTTAAGAAGTGGAAAGCTGTTAAGTATCTAGGTTATCATCCTGTTCATCTTTGGGACACTAATATTAATAGTAAGAAGGTTAATACTATTGGTTATGATATTAGTAGTGAGACAGTGAAACTTGACGGTCTGCGTATGTTGAAGGAAATGTTGTATTCCCCCATAGGGAAGTTTGAAGACGGACGTGACATGCTTGTTCTTCATACTATATATGATTATCAGTCGGTACTAGAGTTAAAGAAATGGTCTAATACTGGTAACTTTGACCGTGTATCAGAAATGATTGTTAGAGGTATTGAATGGGCAGCTAACGATAAGTTTGCTAAAAAGCAACTTGAACATAGACAAAGAGTTCAAACAGAAAAAGAAAATTTTTGGAATCGTAAACGTTATTAATTATGAGTTGGTTAACAGAAAGTAACAGGTTAAAACATTTCCTCTATGCAATTCCATATGGATTGCTAGGAATAATGTTAGTAGTAGGTCTTGCCGTAGGCATGGAGTTTAAAGATAAAATGTACGGGAACAAGTTTGATTTCTTGGATATTTTAGCTACATTGCTTGGTGGAATGATAGGATTCGTGTTAATGCTTATTATAGTAATAGCTACGGGTGCTATTGATTGGTACATTAATATACTTATTAAACTAAGCGAATTATTATGATTGATGCAAAGCTAAATGTTAGACTTGGGGATATGCCTAAACAGCGTATCCCTAATTCTGAAAAGGATGAGTATTGGGCAGGCAGAACAATAGATTATTGTATTGCTGCCGGACTGGCTTGTAATGATAGAACTAAGACTGAACAACTTCTTGAAATACTTCATGGAGAAATGCCTGACGAGTTTTATCGTAAGACACTTAATCCTTACAATGCTACTAAGGAGAACTTTAAGAGATTTCCAGCAACTCTAAGAAATCTTGATATTATTAATGATGTAGTTCGTCGTTATTTATCAGAATATGTTAAGTCTCAACATGAATTTATTGTTGGTGCTAATAATCCTGAAATTATTATGGCTCGCGATGCAGCTATTCGGGAAGATATAGTTAAGAGAGCTATGATAGCGTTTCAACAAGAAGTTCAAAAGAGAGTACAACAGCAACAAGCTGAAAATGCTCAACTAGAAGCTCAAGGGCAACCAATACAAGATGTTGACCCAGCACAACTTGCAGGTGATGCAGAAGAGTTTGAAAAGAATTTTATTGATAATTATATAGATGAGATAAGTGCACAAGCACAACAACTATTAGAAGTTATTGATGATGTTCTTAACAATGAGACAATAATTCCGGTTGAGTATTTCAACTATATCACTACGGGGGAAGTTTATAGTTTCCATACTGTTCGTGGTAAGAAACTAATTAAAGAATATGTTCCTACTACTGATATGTATCCTGTTCCTAATGGAGAACAAATGGTATCTAAATATGATATTGTAGCTCGTAGAATGTTAATGAGTTACAATCAGGTAATAGACCAATTCTCTGATGAATTAACAGAGGAACAACTAGAATTTATAACTAAGTATTATAATCCTAGTACTGTTGGAGCTACTCGTACTCTTAGTCTTAATTCTTATACTTATTATTTTCCTGAAAAGTGTAAGAACTATAAAGAAGATACTGGTGAGATATTTCCGTCAGAAGGTTATGATTTAAGATTAAAGAACGGAGAATTGTTAGAAGTATGGCATGTTAATTGGAGAGGATATGCCCAAGTTAAGATACTAAAGTATATTAACGAAGTAGGTTTAGTTGATGAAATGATTGTTCCTGATGACTTTGAGTTTAATCCTGAACTAGGTCATATTGAAATATCTGTTGTATATAAACCACAGATATATGAAGGCTATCGTATTGGAGGACAACGTTTCGGTATATATCCAGGTGGTGCTAAACCTATTCCTTTCCAAATAGACGATGATGCTAGATTGCAATATTGTGGACTTCAAGAAGTTCTTCCTCAAATGGGAAAGTTCTCCATTGTAGAGATACTTACTCCTTTCCAAATACTAATCAATATATTCTCTTATCACAGAGAAATGATGATAGCTAAAAATAAGATGTTTATTCTTGTTGCAGCTAAGTCTCTATTTGGAGAAGATGCGGAAGAAGCTATATATAATATAGCTGCCGAAGGTATATTTCCATACGATGATGCAGAAGATATTAATAGCACTAAAGCGCAATCTATTAAAATGCTCGATGCTAATATCTCTGGTTATATTACTGAAATATCTAATCTTATTGAATCTATTAAAGCCAGTGCACGTGAAATGGTAGATATGACACCACAACGTTATGGACAAATAGCTACTAGTGCTGGTAAAGGTACTACGGAAGAAGCAATTATTCGTGGTTCAATGGGAACTGTTATTATCAATTATATGTTTGATAAGTTCCGTGAAGATGAATATATCGTAGACTTAAATAATTCTAAGCTAGCTTGGATTGACGGGTTAGATACTTCCTATTATGACAAGTCAGACAGAAAGCAATATATTTCTCTTAATGTAGAGAATCATACTCTTGGACAGTATGTAGTTAAAGCTAAGAACTCTGATAGAGAAACAGAGAAGTTCGAGCAACTCAAAGAGTGGGCTTTCAATGCTAGTCAGAATGGAGATTTAATGTCAGCTGTTGCAGCTATTACTTCAGGGAATATATCTAGTCTTAAACTAGCTATTAATCGTTATCAAGAGATTCGTCAGAAAAACGAAGAATCTCTTCGTCAACTAGACCAACAGTTAGAAGATGCTAAGAATAAAGCTGTTCTTGAACAGATAGCTGCAAAAGGTGAACAAGATGCTAGACTTGCTGAAATCAAAGGTTATTATGACCTTCTTGCTAAAGGAATGGATACGGAAGCTGCAATGGCTGCTTTAGCTAATCAGCCTGCACAAACTGTACTACAAGATAACTCTGCCGAACTATCTTTAAAACAAGCTGAACTCAATGAAAAGAAACGAGCTAAAGACTTGGATATGATTAATGCTGCATTAGATAGAGATAATCAACTAAAGATAGCTAAAGAGAATAAGAACAAATATGATAAACCAAAGTCTAGTAGTAGTTCTAGTAAGAAGTGAACACTAAGTCGTAATTAGCTATATACCTTTCTCTATGATTCAGACGTGCCCTACGGATGCTTCCGTAGGGTTTTTCGTACCCGTAAGATTGACGTAGACCGCACTTCTTTTGTCTCTATTGCATTTTCCCCCTTAAAGAGATGAACTGTATTAGAAAGCATTAAAATGCCGTAGCAAGCCTTAAAATGGCTTATTATTTTGCCCTATATTGAACGTTCGTTTTAGCCGATACTATTCAACTCTTATATTACTTAAATTCAAATACGAGCTTTTCTAAACCTAATAACAAGGTATTCAAACTAGCAAGAGTTGTGTTTCTCATATTATTAAACTACATTTGGACTTGAAAGTAATAATTAAAACATATTTATTATGCCAACTTTTAATAATAATGATTCTCTCGATTTAAGTACTACCAAAATAGATGATATATCTACTGTTGGTGGTGCAGGTCAAGGTGCTGGCTCTGGTAATAACGGTAATACTACCGGACAGGGACAACAAGGTGCTGGACAACAAGGTCAACAAGGTCAACAAGGTAATGGTAATGGTAATGGTAATCCTGATACTGATACTAATATTGATATTGATAACGGTAATGGTAATACTGGAAATCAAGGTCAGCAAGGTCAGCAAGGTCAAGGGGATAATCAGCAACAAACCTCTTCTATGGGGGAAGTTCAGTTATCAGAAGGTGACACCGTTAATGTAGACGGTGTGGATTATACTATTGATGCCGAAGGTAATGCTATTGCTGCTGACGGAACTGTATTCCGTACCGCTACTGAACTTGCTGAACTTATCGCTCAAAATGGTTCTGAACCAAGTGTTCTTAACCAATTACAAACTCGTTTCGGTTCTGACTTTAAAGATGAAAACGGTAATCCTATCGTATTCGATGATAATGAAGAAGGTATTGCTGCTTATGTTGAAACAGTAGTTCAGAGTAGAGTTAAGGAAGCTCAAGCTGCTGCTATTAATAACTTATTTGAAACTTATCCTCAAGTAGAACAAGTTATTAATCATCTTAAACTCAATGGTAGTCTTGACGACTTCGTAGAAATACCTGATAGAAGTCAGATTACTGTTAGTAAAGATAACGAAGAACAACAAGCTACTTTTATTCGTGAAGAATGGAAACTTAGTGGTAAGAAAGGAGACGTAAACAAATTTATTGACTATTGTAAGAACGCTGGTATTCTTTATGATACTGCCGTTGAATCTAAAGAAGCTGTTGATAGCATATATGAATCTCGACTTGCTGAACAGAAAGCACAAGTAGAAGCTAAAGAAGCTGCTGCTGCTGCCGAAGAAAAAGCATATTGGGATAATGTAGAAAAGACTATTAGCAAAGGTGAACTATTAGGTTATAGTATTCCTGAACAAATCCAATGTAACAAAGATGGAAAGAAAGTAATGCTTAGTCGCAGAGACTTCTTGAAGTATGTGTCTACTCCTGTTGATAGTGAAGGTAATACAGCCTATATGTTAGACGAAGCTAAAGTTGATTCTGATGCTCGTATGCAGGATGATTTACTTAAAGCATTTCTAAGGTTTACTGGTGGCGATTATGCTAGTCTTGTTGGTATGGCTGTTAATAAACAAAAAGTTCTATCTATTAGAACTGCCGCAGCGCAAACTACTGGTAAAAGGACTGTTATTATCAATAGTAAAGGTAATAATTCTAAGACAGTTGATAATGACCAACTAGTCTTGAACTAACTAAATTAAAACTAATATGTACAGATTAAGAGAAGTCGAAAGAGGTAGATATGATGACAGAGGTTATTCTAATGAACAATCTCTTGCTGCCTTAATGATTCAAAAACCGGAGGAAATCAACAACTTCCTGACTTACACTTATGGTATGGAAGATGACCGATTCCCGCTAACTTTCCTTACTGAAGGACAAGGTGCTGCTGGTGTTCGTGACATTACTACTGTTGAGTGGACTTGGAAGACAATGGGTCGTCAGAGATTCAATGATTACATTGTTTGGGCTGACACTGGTGATACTACTCCTGGTATTGGTGGTAAACCTATTAAAGTTGAGTTTGCTACTGGTCTTATTATTGAACAGTATGGTTTGCTTGCTCCTGATGGTAAGACAGCTGTTCGTGTAATGCGTGACCACGGTGCAGGTAATCATGGTGGACATCTGTATTCTTTGCAGCTAAAGAATCCAGATAAGAGTGCTTATATTGACCCAGCTAACTTTGAGAAAGGTAAGTATTGGTGTATGTTAGCTCCGTCTATTCCTGAATCTTATTCTAAGGGTAACAAAACTAATGTTATGGGTCCTGGTGTTATGAAATCCCAGTTAGGATTCAAACGTTATAGCAAGGAAATTGCAGGTAACATTAGTAATGTTATTGTTAGTTATGCTTTCAAGACAAAAGACGGTGGTACTGATACTCGTTGGATTAATGAAGAAATGCGTCAGTTCGATGTTCAGATGCGTATCTCTAATGAGATTGACTTATGGACATCTCGTTACAATCGTACTGTTAATGGTACTATTGATATGAAGGATTGGGATAATGACCAACCTATTCCTGAAACTGCCGGAATGTTTGAAATCCTAGAAGAATCAAACTACGATACTTATGGCGAATACTTGCCTCTTAGCAAGTTAAAAAGAACTATTGGTGATGTAGTTGATAAAGATACTGATACTGGTTCTATGGAGATTACTCTCTACGCAGGTAGAGGTGGTATCGAAGATTTCGACATGGCTATTCGTGAAGATGTTAAGACAGAAGGATTCATTACTCCGCTTGGAGAAAAGATGATTGGTGAAGAAGGTGGTGGTCTTACTTATGGTAAATATTTCCGTAAATATAAGACTATTGACGGACATACTGTTACTTGTGTTCATCTTCCATTCTTGGATAAATCTCCTATTGCTGAAACAGCAAAAGCTAATGGACTTATTCATCCTCGTACTGGCTTGCCTATGACGTCTCACAAACTGATGTTCATTGACAATTCTGTATATAACGGAAATCGTAATGTCCGTATGGTACGTATGAAAGGTCAGTCTTACCTTGTTGGTGTATTGAAAGGTCTTACTCCTATTCCACCGTCTTGGGGTTCTGTTCCTAGCAATTCTATATCTACGGATATTGATAAATCTCAATATGAAGTTAAGATGTCTCGTGGTCTGCAAGTTGACAGACAAGAGAAGATGTTCATGTTGGAGTGTGTACTCTAAAGTTAAACAATTAAACTAAATTATAATGGAAGGACAAACACCAAAAACCGGTACATTCGGTAGTAGTCTAGCTAATCCAAATCCACAGCCTGCAAGTATTTCGCAGGCTAAAACTCCCGAAGCTCCTAAACAAACCTATGAACAAATTCTTAAAGAAGAAGATGGTTTAGACAAAGACTTTCTTGAAGAAAGATATATTGTAATAGCTCTTGCTACTGATATTACTATTAATTCTGTTTATCGTCAAGTTAATGCTAGATACATTGCTGAACGTCATGATAGTATTGGTGGTAGTATTAATTCAGCTAGAGTCTTGACTAGCAACTATGAAGAAATGGCAGCTTATATGCCTTCTCTTATTGGTTGTTCTCCTAACGCACAAGAGTATGTTACTAGAGTTCAACGTTGGTTTAATAGTATATCTATTCCAGTTGATGGTGACGGAAAGAAACTTAACTGTTCGTTCCAATGGAGAAAGAAAAGAGATTATCTGGATTATAAGATAGATGAAACAGCTATCGTAGAAGAATACGATAATGCTGAAAAGTCTAATCCTAAACAGTTGAAAGATGCTATTGCTAGATATGTCAATAAGATTAATGCTCTTGAATCTACTCGTTATAAATATGGACATCCTATTAAAGTAAATGATTATCTTGCATATCGTCATTGCCTATTATATCCGATTGTAGCTAAAGACGTATCTGTTATTAGTTTTGATTCTCGAATCAAGTTCTATATAAAAGATGAACAACGTGAAGCTAATCGTTTGAAACGTAGTCGTATTCAGGCTAACAAAGCAAGACGTAATTATCTTGATGCTATTGATAATGATGCTAAGTTCAAAGCTATCTTTGTATGCTACTGTGCAAGCAACAAACAAGATGTATTGTCTAACTTGTTACTTGACCGTACAATTCAAGAAAAGATTCTTGACGAGTTCGCAATTAAAGAGCCGGAGAAATTCAACAAACTGTTTAACAATTCACAAGTTGAACTTCAAGCGTTTATTGAAGAAGCTATCGCTAGAGGAGAACTAGTTCGTTCGGAAGTTAACCAAACTGTTCTAACTCCCGAAGGCGGATTCATTGGAGCTAACATGAAAGAAGCATTAGCTTATTTCAGTAATCCTGAAAATGCTGACTACAAAAGAGCACTTGAAACTAAACTTAAATTATAATAACTGGTTATTATGAAAGTAGCAGAGATACATAACGAGTTCATGCTTCTAGCTCAACAAATGGGCATGAAAACTGTGCGAGCAATACTTCCCGAACAGGTAGACGAAATAATCAATTTAGAGACTATCGAATATGTAAAAGATGTTTTCTCTCGTAAAGGTAATCGTGAACTCGATGGTATCTCTGATAACGTTATAAGATTAACAGAACTTAGTCCTCTTCATACTAGTATTAAGATTGAAGCTGAACAAGGAGATATAATGTTTGGTACTGGTTATAAGATAGAGTTGAACGACTATCCAACACCCATGTTCTATACATCTGTTTACTCCTTTAAGGGGGATAAGTCTTATCGTTGTAGATTGATAGACTTAGACTTAGTGAGTGAAACGATGAACGATTATCATTCAAAGTCTATTGTTATAAGTCCTATATGTTATAAGACTGAATCTAATATTGAAGTAATTGCAACATTTGAAATAGATAGGTTCTTAGTTAATTATATTAAGTATCCTACTCTAATTAGTATTGCAACTAATACTACGAATGAACTATCAGATGTTGCTATGCACGAAGTTATTAAGAGGGCTGTTAATACCTTTAATGCTATCTCTAATAATAATAGTTATGAGAAAGTTTCAAACGAATTATCTAAATTAGAATAAAATGGAAAGACTGTTATTTGCAGGTAATGTTGCACTGGCTACTACTCCCGCTACTCTTGCAGCTGTTAATGCTACTGGTATTGCAGAAGGTGCTGTTGCTCTTTACGACCATGAAGGTGCAATCATCTCGAAAGCTCTTACTAAGAACATTCCGATGTTTACCTTATTTGTTGGTGGTGGAGCATTTGCTAATAAGAGCAAGTATGCCAATATTGTATCTAATATTGATACTAGACGTTTCTCTTATGTTAAGAGTGTCTATACTGCCGGAACTAAATTCAGTGCGGAAGTTACTGTTCCTACCCCCGTAGTAGGAAAGGACTATACGTTAACTATGGCTAAAGCTCATACTGTTCTTAATGAACGTTATAAGTGGTCAGCTAGTGAGCGTGCTCGTGAAGGCGATACTGCCGCTATTATTGCTAAGAAATTAGGTGACCAACTTAAATCTCTTGGTAAAAATGAAGGATTCACTGCTACTGTTTCTGTTGCTAAGATTACTGTAACTGGTATTGACTATGAAGCATGGAACTTGATTGCAGGCGATTCAATGTTCGGAGCTACTATTACTACTACTAAAGCTATGAAACCGATTAATGATGATGCTGCTCTTAAAGAGTTACAAATTCGTTGTATTGGTGCAGAAGGTATTAACTCTACTAGTAACGATGCTCGTAAGTTATATACTCTTCCAGAGTTTTCTAATGCTGATGGTTGGACAGTATATACTCTGACCTTCTATCCACACCGTGACCTTCGTAGTGGTAGCACCGAAAATGTTAAGACTATAATTCATCTAGCTATTCCGACAGGAGCTGCACAAATTGCTACTCTTGACACAATCTTGGCTTCTATCAATACTCCGGCTGCGGCTGCGGCAGCGGCAGGAGCTTAAAGCAAGGCTTAAAGAATAACTCGTAATAGTTTAAATAAAGGGGTTGCTATTAGTATTTAATATTAGTAGTAATCCCTTAATCATAGATAGGGATGAAGGAAATTATCGAATCTGCTCTTAATCAAGGATTAAGTTCCCTGATAACAATTTCTATTTTCCTACTATTATATAAATGGTTGGATAATAAGAAAAAGACTGAAAGCGAAAAGTTTGTTAGTTCTATTAGTGATATTCTTGATGAAGTATCTAAATCATTATTACAAGTCTCGACCTTTATCACAGATATTACAAAGAATATTATAGATAAAGATAAAGACAAATGTAAGACTGCAATAGACGATGCTATGTTCGCTTCTGCAATGAGATTAACAATATTCGTTACTAATACTGTTATTAACAACCACGTTCAAACTAACAAAGATAATATACTAGCTAATATCCATAATATAGTTAATGCTGAATTTTATACTGTATTCTCTAGCTTGTCATTGTACAAGATTAATGGAGTTAAGGTTAGTGATAATATGAAAAAGGATTGGATGCCATCAGTGGAGAAGTCTATAATAGAGATAGTATTTAATAACAATCTTAGTAAAGAAGATAAAATATCTAGTTTTAACAATAAAATAAACTTGAAGTTTCAGTCTTATATAACTTATATAACGAATAATACATTAAAGTAATGGACATAAACTTCGATAATGTAAATAGCAAATTGGTTGATAGAGGTGTACAAGTTGTACACCTCTCTACCATTGGATTCGTTCTTACTAATGAAGATATATGTAGATATAATGCTATGACTATTCTTAGTCACATGCAAAATGTAGAATCTAAACTTAGTGAGAAACAACAACAAAATCTAATTGCAATGTATAACGAATTAATAGTAATGCAATGAGAAAGAACGAAAATGGAATGTATACTTACTTGGATGTTCCTAGTAAGTATAATTGTGTTTATAAGAGATTGCTTATTAAGTTAAGTGACTTAGGAGTAGATATGATTAAAGATTGTACTTCTACTTGTAAAGGTATCAATCGTCAAGTCATTAATTGTTGGAATATGTTTCAATCTGCTTGTGCTGCCTATACATTAGGTTATTGGAAACAGGCAGATTTACTCATTAATTACATTAATGCTTCTTTAGCTTTGAACTGTACTGAATATACTACTGATGAGAAGCCTGTATTTATGACATTTGAACTTAATATTCCTATGTCAATTACTGGTGCTCAACAGATAAAATATAATGAAGCTACATTTGTTATCGCTAATAAAGAATATGTAGTTAAAGATACTCTTACTATATATCAAGTTATTAACGAAAGAGAGAATATTATAGCTTCGGGATTATCTATTGATAGTCCGGCTAAGTTTAATGAACTAACGCTTAACGCTCAAGTAGGACAAGTTTATATATTTAGAGCTAGTGTAGAAGGAGAAGACGGTGAAACATATTATTCTAATGACTTTATTGTAGAATGTAAGTCTGTTCCTAAAATGAACGTTATGTATTATGGACATACAGATATTGCACCGCAGACATTTCAAAATATGTCTGTTAGTGATATTATGGCATTAGAAGGCAATACTCCTAGAACTATTACAGGAGATAAGAATAATACATTTACTATTCATCAAGAAAAGAAGATTCATTATCTTCTTATACCTGATACACTTATGACGCTTGTTAAAGCTGAATATGGTACTACTCTTGTTACTACTCTTTGGGACGGTTCAGACGGTGCTTATAAGACTAATAATCCTGGCGGTATTGTTGACGATATACATTATAAAGTATTCTTCTTATATTCTCCTTCTGTATTTGATGATGCTATTCGTATAACCTGTAAAAACAAGTAATATGAGAAAAGGAATAAGTATAGGTCAACCTATTGTTAATAACAGCGTAGATGATAACTATAATCCTCTACCTGATATTGATGCTAAGTACGGACCTTATAGTAGTGTTAAAGAAGCTCTTGAAACTCTTACTCCTGAACTACGTAGTGTTGGACTTACTATTGGCGTTAAACAGAATAATAGTATTAATGAATATTGGTTTAATGGCGGCATTGATAACGAACATTTAGTTATTAAACAAGCTAGTGGTGGAGACACACCTGTACAAACAGTTTATATTCAAGATACTCCGCCAGCTAATATTAATTCTCTTTGGGTAGATACTTCTGGTCTTGGAACAGCTCTTGAAGAGGATGAGAAATTAGCTCCGATAATTCAAGCTATTCAAGTTATACAAAACTACCTTGATACTATTGTACATCAGAGAGACTTAATTATAAATCCTGGTCATGTTAGTAATACATTTACAAAGTCGGTTCTAAAGGAATACGAACCTATTGACCCAAATACTGGACAGTTAGCTATTCGTGTTGCAGCTGTTGGTGAAAGTCTCGAACCTGAAACAGACCAATATGAACCTAATACTAAAGCTGTTCGTGGTCATTATGGAACACTTAAAGAAATTCAAGATAATTTTAATGACTTCGTAGATTATGAACTTCTTATTGCTACTGATGTAAAACGTCTATATACTAAGATTAATGGAGAACCGGTTAATCTTACTGGTAGTAGTTCAGGAGGTGGAGGTAGTATAGATTATGATGCTTTAGATAAATTAGATACTATTGGATTTGTTGCACCGAATGGACAAATATATCGAGTTAAGGTAAATAACAATGGACAATTAATAGTATATAAGAAAGAATTAGATACAGCTCAAGCTGAACCCACTGGTGGACAAGAAGACCCTGAAACTGGTTGGATATATGTAACTACATTATATCTACAAAAGCTATATATCAATTCATTATATTGTGGTGGTATTACAAGTGATGAATATAGTTATAATCCATGCTCTCATAACTTCGTTGAACTTAGTAATCTTACAGGTAAAGATATATCTCTAAAGGGATTATCATTACAGTATGGTACAGAAGGAGGAGATTGGGAGACACTCCCTTTATGGGGGAATATAAAAGCTGGTTCGACATTTTTAATTAGAGGTGCTCAATGTTCAGTAATGAATATTAATACTACTCGTATTAAAGTTGAGAACTATGATATGGAATGGATTGCTAGTGACGGTAATCCTATTAAGTTTGATAATAAGAAAGCTAAGTTCTTCTTGACTTGGGGAACAGAACCTAGTTCAGTTGCAAATCCTTATAATAACGCGACTTCCCCCATAAGGGTATCTAAAGGTTATATTGATTTGGTTGGACTACAAATACCTAATGCTGGTGATGCTGATAAAGTTGATGCTGCTGAAAATACTGCTTATGGTTATCTTAGTAGTAAGTATTTGTTTACTAAGTATTATACTATGGATAATGTTAAGCAAGCTACTAAAGCTCTTAGTGCTAGAAATAACGCTAATGATATGTACTTTGTTAACCTAGAAGCCGATGTTATTCCTAGGGTAGAATCTTATACTCCTAGAGCTAGTTTTGAAAATAAGAATATATTCTTTAATAAGACTTTATTAGATAGTACTAAACCTAATAAAGTCACTATGAGTTTAGGACGTAAGGCTTGTTATACTATTAATGAAAGTAACGAACCTAACGATGATGCTAGTAGATGTTTTAATTGGGTTTCCGTAGGTTATTATGATGAATACTTATGGTATCGTGCATACCGTAGTGATAATAGTTATACTGAATGGACTAAAGTAGAATCGTTTAAGAATGAAACTGGTGTTCGTAAATACTATAATCGTATTAGAGCCATAACTACTGACGGTACTCCGTTTACTACTCATAAGGTAATACTTACTCATCTAGGAGAACAGTATGATACTCATACAAGAGACAAGAATGTCTATTATGAATATTACGTAGGTAGAGACGAAACTTATAAGAGTGATGTTCGCAGGTTTGTAGTTATGAGTGAAAATATGGTGAATGATGTTCTTAACTTTGTTCAGACTTCCGACCAACAAGGCTTTAATTGGGATGAATATAATGTATGGAGAATAGCTGCCGACCAAATAAAGAAGGACTTTAATAGATATGAAACTAGTAACATATCTGTGTGCTACTTTATGATTAATACTGGTGATATGACACAGAATGGTAATCGTATTAATGAATGGTTAGATTACGAAGCTGGTAGAGCATCTTTATATGATATTGCAGAAATGGTTACTGTTGGTAACAATGACCTTACTCCTGCTAATGTCTATGTTCTTGGTGACGGTGGAGATGATTCTAAAATCAATGCTACTAATATTCGTTTCTTCTATTGTTATGAAATGGATGAAGATAATCCTCCTGTATTTACTGTTGAAGGAAAAGAAATATTCGTCGAATCATTATATTCATTCGATGTTGGTCATACCCATTTCTTATGTGTTAATAGTGAGATAAGTTCTAATACTGAACGAAGTGTTTATGGACTTTCTACTACCGGAGTAATGTATGACTTAATAAGACAATGGTGTGAAAGAGATGATGCAAAAGCTATTAATGCTAAAGCTAAGATAGCTTATTGTCATGAAATGCCTTTTACTATTATTACTCAAAATCTTATTAATTCGTTCTATTGGGACGGTAAAGAAGATACTAGTGTAGAACGAAGTGGTAGTCGTTTGAACTTTAATACAACTAAAGCTAATGCCTATTGGTTCTCAAAGTTCTTACAGACCCATAATTACCGTTTATGTCTTGGCGGACACAAACATACGTACAGTTGCAGCTATCCCATTTTAGAGAACGAAAACAGCTCTATGAAGCCTATTATACAGGTTACTGCGGATATTCTAAAGAAAGATTTTAATTCGGATGAATTATATACCGAAACAGCCGAAGGAGCTTTACAAGGGCAATCTTTCCCTAAATCTTGGGAGAATAATGCGAATTTCGATATGCTTAAACATTTGTGTACGTTTCAACTGGTTGAGGAAATTACAGCTCCTGTATATTTAATGTGTCAAGCTACGGGATATAAACATACTAGTAATAAAGAACTACCTAGTCCTAATATTCCGTGGTTAAGGTACTTCTTTCCAGCTAGTATTACTATTAATAGTAAGACAGATGTTACAGCTAAAGTAAATGCAGGTCAGCGTTATCCTTTCTATATTAAGTATTTCTTGAATAAAGGTAAAATCAACGACCTTGTTTATTATCCTAAACTAACTGCTACTGTTAGGAAATTATCTAATGTATTTAATAATTCAGGTAAATACAATGTTAACATAGAAGGTCTTAATCCTAATTATAGTGTTGTTGGTGGTAATGGTGAAACTAATAATGGTAATGATATTATAAATATTAAATTTCCAAATTATAATATTGGATAATTATGGCAGATAATATTAAAAGATATAATCCTGATACTGGAAATTGGGATATATCGTCTTCAGGTAAAGCTACTGGAATTGTAGTTGATGACCCTCGTCTTATTGACCCTGAACTTGCAGAAGAAGGTAAGACTACGGAGAGTCTTAATGATGTTCTTGTTCGCCACGATGAAGCATTGAAGAAACATGGTGGTTACATTGCTTGGCTTGCCGAACATGGTGGTGGTGGAAGTGGCGGTGGCGGAGGAGCTACCGGAGATAAAATAACACTTACTAATGGTAATATAGTAAAAGAAGGTAATATTAATTATCTTTATTCTACTGTAACTACTAATATTAAACTGGAATATCTTATTACTTCTTCTAAGAATAATAAACGATATTTTATTACTGTTACTCTTGACGGTAATAATATTATCGAAGGTAAAGAAGCATGGACTAATACTCCTGGAACTCTTAATATTCCGCAGTTAGATAGATTCTCTTCTAATAGTAATCACTCTGTTGTAATTACAGCTAGTGACACAGACGGATTCTTTGCTGAATCATATCTATTAAATATAGTAGAAGCAAGTATTAAACTCGCTAGTTCTGTATCAGGAAATACTGCAACTGTTGGTATTGATTACTTTTTTACTTATAGTATTACTAGTAAGATTATCGGTTCAGATGTTAATCTTGTAGTTACTAATGTAACTAATGGTGCTAGTAAAACTATTGAATTAGGTAAAACTACTTCTACTGCTCCTAGACAAGTTAATGTTAACTTATGGGATTTAGGAAGTATTATTGCCGGTAGTTCTTATACTATACAGGCACAAGCGTTTACTTCAATGAATGGACAAACTGTTCAATCAGATAAGGTAACAAATCGTGTAGTAGTAGAAGACGGTGTAAACCTAGTAGTACTTGTAGAAGGTATTACTAGTAAGGCAGAAGTAGATTCAGGAATTGAAAGAACTAAGTTCTCTCAAAGCGGTAATATATCATTTGCATTCACTCCGTATCTTGCAGGAGTAAGTCTTATCTATTATGCTGTTAGAATAGAACATAATGGTATTGTTAAAGATATAGGTTACTTTGATGAAGGAAACTATAATGATAACCAATATGTTCAACGTGGCAAACAACAAGTATTTAGTTATGCTATTCCAACTGAAGGAGAAGTATTAGGTAATTGGAATATAACTCTTCGTTGTTGGTCTGAAAAGGGCGACCCTATTACCGACACTGTTTTAGCTTGTGAAGTTGTATCTAGTTCTCAAGCACTTATTGCTGACCAAAATCCTAATAATAGTAGATATGCTAGTTGGCATATTCGCCAAGAAAATTTTCCACAAGTATCTACTACTAAAGTTTGGACAAGTAATGAACCTTCATTTACAGTTCCTGGTGCTATTGAACCTAGCGGTGCTACAACTGAACTAAATGTATATAATACTAATGGTGTTCTTTCAGGCTTCTTAACAAAGAACGGACAATCAATGTTACGTATATCAGGAGAGGCTTATGGAGTAATTGATGTACAACCATTTAAAGATGATACTACTACTCTTAATAACTGGTCAAGACAAGGCTTTGGTATATCGTGTACATTCAAGTCAGATAGACATCCTTTCTCAAATAGAACAGTCTTCTTTATAGGGGATTACAATACAGATGAGCAATTCTCGGAAGGTATTAAAATAGGTCTTGAAGATATTACTTGGTCTTATACTGACGGTAATATTAAAGAGACTATGAGTTGTAAGATACAACAAGATGTTATTAATACTGTTGATTTTATAGTTAATAAGAATCCAGGAAAGATGGTTGTTGCTATCTTTATTAATGGTATTCTTAGTACAGCTCGTGAAATAAAGAATGACTTTACTTGGAGAACTAGTTCAAAGATATATCTAGGTTGTGATATTAGTAATGCTGGACAAATTCAGAATTTTGCCGATGTTAACTTCTATGATATTAAGTTGTTCCGTGTTCCTGCGAATGATAAACAGATTGTTATCAATGCAATGAACTCAAAAGCTAGAGCAACTCTATTAGCTGACGGTAGTATAGATTTTACAGAATACAATAGAATGAAGTTAAGAAACTTCTTCTCTACTTCTGATTCTGAACCAAATTCAACACTTTGGGACGATATTAATCAGACTTATGCTAATGTTAACTTTAATAGTCTTATTTCTGATACTACTAAAGTACTTCCAGTAGATATTATGTTGATTAATTGTGCTAATACTGGTTTTACTCGTGCTGTATTTGAGGAAATAGGTGGACAGAATAATAACTGGTATACTGGTTGTACTATGAGTTACTTTAGTCCGACTTCTGGTAAATCAAGTTCTGAATATACTACTGATGTTGCTGTTTCTAAACAAGGTACATCTACTATGAACAATCTTATTAAGAACTTGGAAATAAGATTTGATAAGATGTTGAAAGCCGATGACGGAAGTAACCTTGATTATGAGTTATTCCAACCTAAAGAGACTTGGTTTCCTGAAAGACAGTTTACTCTTAAAGCTGATGTTGTAGATAGTGCTCATGCTAACAATGCTTCTATTGGTAAATGGATTAATGATAACTCGGATTTCTTATTCGAGAAAACTCCACCTATGGAAGAGTTAGAAGCTCACCGTCCAGTAGATACTCGTGATAAGACAGTTCATGATAAGGTAACTATTAAGCAAACACTTGAAGGATTCCCTATTATATTACTTATTCAGTTTGACGGTGAAGAAACTCAAACTATGCTTGGTATATATAGTTTTAACTTAGGTCGTGGAGCTTATTATAATATGGGTTTCCGGTTTATGAAAGACTTTACTACTAAGATAAAGAATACAGCCGGAGAATATGTAAATAATAAGCTACCTGCTTTTGTTACTTCTTATCATGCTTATGCTCAAGATGAGATGTTTGGAAACATAGACCAGCGTAAGGTTTATTCTTATGAGTTCGGTGAAAATGCAAATATAATTGTAGACGGTGATAAGATATTGCCGTTAGCTTTGTTTATGCAAGATGACTTATCTATTATAAAGCATGTAGGTGAGTTTAAATATAACGGTGGTAACTGGTTAGAACCAACTGCTCCTGTTACTGACGATAATGTTTGGAGAGCACTACAAGAGCTATTTAGTATCTTTGCTCAAATGACTACTTCGACAGTTAAGAAGTATATTTGGAATGAATCAGTAGGAGGATATGAAGAAACCGAAGGTGAATATCCTGCACAATCTAGTTGGTCTACTCTTGCTGCTGAACTTGATACTAAGTTCTCAATAAGAAATGCTTTCTCTTATTTGTTAGTATGTGTAAAATATGGACTTGTCGATTCTCTTGGTAAGAATATGACTATCGTATGTTACGATATTAATGGAAGTAAGAAATGGTTTATTAGATTCTATGACATGGATACGGCTAATGGACTTGATAATGTTGCTCTCGAATCTGTTGCTAAAACCGCTTGGTTGGATAAGTTTAGTAATAATGATAAGAACAACGTTAATTCATTAGTTATTACTAAGAACGCTGCTGACGGTGGATATGATACTTATAGTTCTCGTATGTGGGACGTATTAAGAGATACTGTATTCGCCAATACTGGTGTATATGATAATTCTCTTGAAGGACTTTGGGACTTATGGAGAAATAATGATAATATATGCAAAGATATTAATAATTATATAGATAATTATTTTGCAGCTCAAACAATTAATTGTGGCGAGTTACTATTTAATTATGACTATAATGTTAAGTATCTTACAGCTTATATTGGTGAAGCTGGTGGTGAAGCGTCTTATGCTAATATAGAATTTTTACATGGTACTCGTGTTGAATATGTTCGTGACTGGTTAAAGAAACGTGTTTGGTTCTTTGACGGAGTGTTTAAATATAGTAATGCTTCTAATATTCAACCTTATAATAATAAAGGAACGTTTTCGGCAGGCGGTGCAGAAGCAACTAATCCTAAGCTGGTTGTTACTTCCAATTGTCCGGCTATATTTGTAGTTAACATTGGTAATACTACTGATACTAGATATTTCTTAGAAGAAGGCAAACCTACTGAAATTAGATTATCTCCTATTAGTTCTTTCAATACACAAGTTACTATCAATAATACTCCTCAAATTAACGATATAGAAGGATTAGATGGAATGAGATTCCAAAGATTCATGTCTAGTATGAAACTTCCTAGTTTCTCTAAATTAGACTTATCATCTATTGATACTCTTAGTGATTCTCCTATTTCATTTGAAACTATATTCGTTAACGATGAAGACTTCTCTGATGTTCGACATATTGATTTAAGTAATACTAAGTTTTGGAGTGGCAATGCTGGACAAGGTACATTTACAGTTAATATAGAAAAATATACTAAGTTGAAAGACTTGAATATATCTAATTCTGTTGTAACTTCTGTATCTTTACCTAATGCTTCTCTTTCATCTTTGAATATTACTAATTCAACAGTTGAAAATATTAGTCTTGTTAATCAACCATTCTTGGAAATACTGGATTTCTCTGGATGCAAACGATTAAAGACAGTTACTATTGATTCTTGTGATAAGATTACTGAATTGAATCTTAGTAATCTAGGAGACTTACATACTATTAAGATTACTTCATGTCCTAACTTAAAATCTATTATATGTACAAATAATGGTAACTTAACTACATTCAATGTATCTAATTGTAATAATGTCGAAACAATTAATATATCGTCATGTACAAACAGAAATCTTATTGTTTATATTGTAGGTGCTCCTAATATTAAGACACTTAATATGTCTAATACTAATACGGCTAACGATATTCAAGCTGCATCTGAACTTCCTAAACTTAGGACATTGAATATAACTAATAGTCAAGTTGAAGCTATACAATATGGTAATGCTGCAATTCCTACTTATAATGGTAATAAGATATTTGATGTTAGTCAATTAATCGACTTACAATTCAGTGTTCAAAACGCTAAAGGTGTACACTACTTTAAATTTAATAATAATAAGGAACATCCTTTTAATGTAGGTTCTGCGTTCTTTGTTGGTTGTTCTAACTTAAAGAGAGTATTTGGACATATTAGTCTTAATGGTAATGGTGTATTCAATCAATGCTCTAAGTTCTATATTCATGAACCCAAAGAAAAGGTAGAAGGTATTACTCCTGATTATAATGGTGAATGGTTTGGTCCAGATACTAATACTGAACAAGGTTCTGTTGATTGGAGAAATCATATTGATTTATCTACTAACTTTAGTATTGGCACTACTGATTGTACCAGTATGTTTAGAGCTACTAATTGTAGTGTATATGACGTTTATTATTTCTTATATAAATGTGATAATGTTACAACTCTTAATAGTTGTTTTGCTAGTGCTAAAAATATTAAATGGGATTTACTAGATAGTCCTCGTAGAATTATGTTCAATCATTGTACTAAGGTTGTTAATATGGATTCTATATTTTGGGGAATACAGTCACAAGATTTTAAGATACTTACTAGTACTTATGATTATGGCTCTACTGAACATAATGGTTTATTTAGTCCTCTAGTTAGTTTACGGTCTATGAACTCAGCTTTCTACTTTGGTGGAACTAGATATACCGACCCTACGTTCTTAGCTAAGTTTAAAGGAAATGTAAGTTCTAAGTTAATTAGATTAGATGGTGTTACTGGAACTAGTGGGGCAATTAAATTTGTAAGTAATATTAATAATTCTCCTAGCGATGAAACTATTGCAGATAATTTAGTTGCAGCTGATTCAGGAAGTTTGCTTGCACAATTGCCTGACTTGGAATATATAACTAATATGTTCAATATTAGTAATATTAACTTTAATCAAGTAACTGATGAAGATGTAGAAGATGGAGTAATGTATTGTCCTTTATTCTATAAAAACACTAAGTTGAAATATATACAGAACTCATTTAAATCTCTTGTTGGTTCTAAAGGTTCTTTATATAATGTATTTGGTGGTACTGTTAAGAATAAGACTAATACTAGATTCCCAATAGCTTTATATGGTATCTATGATTCATTTTCTATTGGTGATAGTTCTACTATTACTTTCCCGATTCATAACTCAATGTTTACTAGACTAAAAAATTCGTTGAAGTATATTACTAGTCAGCAAGCTATTAATCAGTCTACATTAGGATGTTTTCAAGGTTTTACTAAAGAGTTTGTTAAAGAAGGAGATGAAGTATTCCCATACGATGTATTTACTAATTGTAGTGCTATTGTTGAAATACCTGGATTCTTCTCTAAACTAGTTCTTCCTGCAAATAGTGTAATTGAGCTTCCTCTTAATTCATTTAAGACTAATTACAATCTTACTAATATATCATATCTATATTATGATATGAAGAATTGTAAGTACTCGCTTACTGGTAAAGGCTTCTCTAATTGTAAACTAATTAATGTTCATAGATGCTTCTCTGAAATAGAAACTAGCTTTGTTAAGAAAGGTTCTATTCCTTATGGACTATTCTATATGGAACAAACTTCTAATGTTAGCTATAAAGGTTGGAATGAAGTAGATGCAGCTAGTCAGAATATTACAGAGAACTATGGTATAGATAGTGATGGTAATTGGATTGAAAGTGCTGAAATGCCAGTAGAGATTACTTATAGTAAACAACGAACTCTTCCTAGAAAGACAATAGTTAATATGTCTTATTGCTTAGAAAGATTTCAAAGTACAGAAGCACAAGGTTATACTATGAATTATGGTAATCTTACTCCTAGTAATTACGGAGATATAATAGTCCCTAATGAAAAGTATAATCCAGTTAAGTATATTCTTAATCCAAATTATGACCCTAGAGAATGGTTAGATGACGAACATACTATGCCTAACTACAATAGAGATATTCATAGAGTTATCTTGAATAAAGATTTCGATAAGTATGAACTTGCTTGGAACGAATATTGTGTCGATGGTCTTAGTGGATTAGAAGATATAGTTAGAGACAGTGCTCTTTATAGTGCAATTAGTACAGGAAGTATTAATTGTTCTCCTGTTATACCTAATAGATTTAAAGATAACGCTGGTTCTTTTGCTCCACCTTCTGATGCTAATGCTAATAAGAAAGTACTTAACTATATATGTTCTCCTGACTTATTCTATTATTGCACTAATGGTAATGATATGCAAGTAAATGGAGTGTTCTTTGGTAGTGGTAGAGTTAATGGAGTAGTTGGATATGATTATCTTGATTATGGATTAAGAGGACGTATTCCGCCACATTTATTCTATCCTATTAGTAACGCTACTGATTTGTCTTATACATTCTACCGTATACCATTATTGAATCCATATAAATGGAATGTTACTAATGGAGAAGATGGAGAGTTCTACTCGGCAGATACGTTCTCTAAGTTAACTAAGTTAATATCGTTATCTAATATGTTCTACTTTTGTATTATTCCTGCAAATATTAACTTACCTGTTGATTCTTATGTAAACTGCATACAGTTACAAGATATATCTTCGATGTTCTTATCTGCACAGTTTGAATCAACATCTGCAATGAGACAACAAGTAGACGGAAACTTATTTAGTAAGAATGTTAATCTTAGGAACATTAGTTATGCTTTCGCTAGTGGACAAAGTACAGGAGATTGGTCAGGTAGAAGTCCTAAGAAAATAGATTCTACACTGTTTAATGTTAATAAACATAAGCAACTTAATAATGTTACAGGACTATTCTATAATGCCGTTTCTACTGTTGGTAGTGTTCCGGAATTTTGGAATTGGCTTAATGCTCTAGATGCTGCTAGTAGAGCCAATACATTCTATGCAATGAAAAAGTCTAATCTTAGTAACTCTGAAAGTATTCCTACTGATTGGGCTAATGGAATGACAGATTAAAAAATTAATAATAGCATTGTGTAATTAAACAAAATTTAGTTTCTTGTAGCATCCCCCATAAAGGAGTGATAATTACAGTTATCACACCTCTTTATGGGGGAAGGTTGCAAAGAGTAATTAATAATCATTTAAAAGTAATTATCATGGATAATCGTATTTATAACAGAGCTAATTCAGCTAATAGTTTACAAATATCTATAATGGGTAAAGTTGAAGCTGTTGCAGAGTTTTCTATTCCTAATGGAATGGGTGGTAAAGAACCATTCTTATTAAAGAATGTTACCGAAGACCCTATAACAGTTGAAGTAGTTCTTGCTGGTATGGACGAACCTATTACTACTGTTCTATATTCCGGTTGGAATGTTGAGTTAGTTAAACAAGTTAATAACGCTGAAGCTGATACATTACAATATGGGTACTAATACTGGTATAGGTATAGGTATCGGTATTCCTTTTAAAAATAATGCTCTTGGTGGAGATAGACCGTATCTTCCACCAAAGCTTAAAGCTAGACTTATTGGAGTTTGGGATAATTACGGTAAAAAGAATACTGATGCTGATAGGAATATTATTAAGAATAAGATTCCTAATGCAGGAGGAGATTTAGAGATTCTAAATGCTGCATATAAGTTAAATAGTGGATTTGGTGAGTATAAAGAAGATTTTACTAGTTGGAGAATATATCCAAATATAGAAGTTACTGATAACGTAATTACTACTAATGGAAATTTTAATTCTACTTGGTTTATATATAAGCACGCTAATGAGAATGAAATAAATGAAATGAATATAAAAGTTTCAGGTATTCCTGAAGGAGGAAAAATTTTATACTTTTATATTCCTGATGAAACAGCTACTATTCCTGTTTCATATAATATATCAAAAGATGGCGTTTATCATTTACCCAAATCCAAACTAAGTAGTAATAGAATTAGTGTAGGATTTACAGTAAGTAGTTCTTATGATTGGAATAATATAAGAATTGAACAACTGTCTGACTTCGGAGGAGCGTTTGTTACTGACGGAGTAAACGACATGATTATTAGTCAAAAGACTCTTCAAGAAATGGGAGTTACTAAAGACTTTACTATCGTTAGTATGATTCATCAAATATCTTGGAGAGGAAGTGGTTCTGTTCCACTAACTAATTACATTAGACCAACTGATAATATTTATGCAAGAAATCAGATTGCCAATATTGGTAAGACTGGAATATATGGATATGTAGTATATGATATTAAGAATTCTACTGTTGGGAATAGTCATATAGTAAATACTATATTAGGCGATAAGAACGATTATTCTATATATACAATAGGTGATTTATCTCAAGGAAAGTTTAGCGTACAAGGATATATAGACGATAATGATAATATACGTAAAACAAGTAGTGTTGCTCATTATTGGACGTTTGCATTATTAGGTAAAGCTACCGAAGATGATATTAATCTTATTATTGCTTACTTTAACTTAGATAGAACGCTTAAACCTGATATACGTTGTAATATAGAAAGACAAGGTATTACTAATGATAATCATGCTGATTTTAATGATAGGTTAATTGATTATAGTGGTAATGGTAGAGATATACAAATGTATAATCTAGCTTGGAAAGGCGGTAGTGGTATTGCAGCTAAACAATATGAAACATTTAAAGATTGGACTAGTGAGTCTTCTTCAACTTCAATAATAAAGCAAATAGATGAATTTACTAGAATTGTAGAATCTACTACAAATGGTTATTGGGTAAGTAGAATAAGAAGAGATTCTGATTTAGATAAAGTATATAGCCCTATAAATGTTTATCTTTATCAAGATAATAATTTCTTAGTACACGAATGCAAATATGAAGTAGATGGAGTAAAGTATGCTATTCCTATAAATGAACCAGTTGGAAAAGGTTATCATAAGTTAGAAATATATACTAAAGATAGATATACAGAACTTCCTGAAAATGCAGAAAATGTTGTTCTATCAGAATGGTATTTTCCTAAGTCAACTAAAGGTTCTATAAAATATAGTATTATTCCTAGTTGTAAAGGTGGTATTCTATTAGATGGTATCAATGACTTTGGTAAAGTTATTAATATGCCTATTTACAAGGATTATACTTTCATTATAGATAGAGAAATAATATCTATTGGTAATACAGCCGGAATAGTTGCTTCTAAATCCGAAGATTCAACAGATGTAAACAAACAAGGTGCTTTCTTATTTGAGTACTTAGGTGCTCCTAATAATATAAGTGCTTGGAGTTTCTATAAAGATAATGGTAAAGTTGCTAATACTGATTTTACCAGAGGTATAAGTTATCAATCTAAATATAGCTATAATGGGATAGAATTGTTAGCTGGTACGGCACTTGACTCTGATAAACTTTGGTTAGGTATACTTAGAGATAGAGATAGTCGATTTGCTAACGTAGCTATCTACTCTCTCATGTCCTTCCCCTATACTATGTCCAAGTTCTTAATAGAACGTCAGTTGAAGAAGCACAAGCTGGGTACGCTGTATGCAGATATGGTGGAGTTCAGACCTATTATCAAGAGTAACATAGACATTTTAAAGATAAACTATTGGGATAAGGATTGGAATGTAGTAAATGTAGGAGATTATGTTTCAGTAGGAAATGATATTAAAACTAATATTACTGTTCCTAATGGTTATAAAGTATCTAAAGTAACTTCTGATGCTTTCGATAATATAACTATTGAAAAGTCTAGCACAGATTTTATCTATGATGTTAAGTTCTATGGCATTAAGAAATCTCCACAGAAGATTGGTATAACTATTGAACAGGATGAAAACTATGTTTTGTTCAATCCTGTTATTACAAGTAATGTAGAATATCATAAGTTAGACTTTTATTTAAATAATTATCAAAAGAGAATTAATATAGGGGATTATATACCAAAGGGTGCTTATCTTAGAGCTAATTTTTATCTAAAAAATAATGTTGATGAACTTACAGTATTTACATTTAACGGAGTAAATATTGGTTATAAAAGAAGTTCTGTTGATGATACGGCTTTTAATATTGGTTATATATATAATTATGATTCTCCACAAGAAGTAAATATTACTATTGACGAGTACATCAGATACGAGGACATTGTGCAACCTTATCCAGTTCTATTGAGATTCAATGATGAAAACGGCAATGAGGTATCTTGGGGAGGTAAGTTTAGAGTAGGTTCTACTATTACTAGAATAGGTTATGCCGCTGATTCTAATCTACTTCCTAATATATATAATATATTTGGATTATTATTGAATAACAATCAAGTAACTAGTCCTAAAGTTATTGTTGAAAAAACAATGGTATTTAAGGCTAAAAGTGCTTATATATTTGATAACAATGAACCCAAGTGTATCTTATCTCCTAGGCTACTACGTATTCCTAACTCTAGTTATAAGATACTAGGTCATATTCCCGATATATCCGGTCATGGTAATCATGGAGTTATCCATAACTCGGCTTATGCAGAAATGAGCGGAGCTAATGGATATGGAACTAATCTAGGTAATTGGAGTATTAATAGTGCTAATACTGGTAAGATAATAACTCAAAGAGAAGAACATTTAGAATATGAAGTATTAAGTGCAGATAAGAATATATTATTTTATAATACAAAAATAGAAAATGATACATTTGTAATATATACTAGTGTTAATACTAATATTGTATATTCAAAAGAATCTGATATTATTGCTAATATTCCTGCTAATACTCCTACTAAAGTAGTTTGTCCTAAAATTGGTACTATTCTGTTAAAAACAAATGAAACACCTACTGTTGGAAATATAATTACTGTTAAACAATATGGAATATATGAAGGCGCATACTGTTTCGATGGCGTAGATGACTTTGTTATTATTCCTACTACGGTCGGTGGTAAGCAGGTGTTGATGAAGGTGAATTGGGATGATGTAATTGCAAATGCTATTATATATGACCAAAGAGGTTATCCTGATGAATTTGCTATCTACAATGCTGATAAAGATAATAGTAATAATCCTGTCTTTGCTTATCAGGCAAGAAATACTGGACAAACATACATTGATGGCATCCTAAATAGTAATATCAAGGCATCAGAATTGAAGGCTATTACACATAACATAACTATTACAAATGAGCTAAGTGCAGGGGTAAATAAATCTTCTCCTGTTATCGGTTCAAACATAGTGCATAATGATTTCTTTGTTAATATGGCATTGTACGACTTCATGCTCTTCGATGACATCTCAACAGACGATAAGATTAAAGAGCTGAACGAGTACGTAGGTATTGAAGCTAAGGTAGAGTTACCTCCTTATTATTGAGATGCTTATGGTAAAACTAATCTCGATGAAGATAAAGCTACTATTCAACAAAGAGGTGTAGCCGTAGGAGACTATGATTTGACTAACACTAACTTTGCTTACGATAAGATGTCAGGCTATGGAGGTTATTCGTTTAAATCATTTAATGATAGTCAAGACTGGAATATACGAGGTGATGGTACTGGTGTTGAAATTGTTAGTAGAGATGGATATTCTATAACAATCAAGAAGTTAATTCAGAATTTAGATTGGCAAATATCTAACAATGAATATAGATACCCAACAATTCTTGATAAGGAACTTCCGTTTAAGTGCATATCAAATAAGAGGGTAGGTCTAATCTGGCAATTAAAATACAAAACAGAAGGAGCTACTTTTGATACAGCTGTTACATTGATTAATCAGCAATTAACTCCAAATGTTCCATTAGAGATTAATCTACCATATAAGACATAAGATGAGTTAACAGAACTAGGAGCAGTATCAACTTCTGTTTATTATCTTCTTTACTTCTCTAATACTACACTAGAGATTGGTGAAGAATACACAGTTGAAATGCTTCCTCTGTATCCTAATGGTCTAGTATATGACGGAATAACTGATTATAGTGAGAATGTTAATATTCCTGTGTTTACTGATTTTACAGCAATAATGAAAAGGAAATGGCTAAAAAATCAGGGTTGTCCTTTAATAAAAGGAAGTAAAGTGTATGAAGGAGGCAATGGAAATGCTTTGTTATTTGAATGGGATAAAGCATATAATTTTGTTTTCTATAAAAGAACTGACATTATGGAAGGAGAAGTACCGGACAATATATCTTTTATTACTCCTACAAATTATAACGGTAATGTTATAACTAGAGGAAGTGAACAAGATACAAATGGAATATGTATCGCTGGCGATGGTAATGCAGGATTTGCTATTATGATATTCTACAAACTAATCCTCTACCCTAAAACCATCCCGTTATTACAGATTAACTTCCTAAAGAACCTGATGGAAAAGGATGAAATAATTGATTTAAATAACCCAATATTTATAAAAAATGAATAAATGAAAATAATGCCTTATAAACTACTTAAAGTAGTTTATATAATACTTGCTATAATTGCAGTAGTTATGTATACATTAAGTTTAATATTTAATATTTAAAGATTATGATTGATTACATTGTATTTCCTGTTGCTGATATAGATGAAGAGAAGTCAGCAAAGATTGATGAACTTAATTTAGTTCCTCGTAGTAATGTTAGTAAAGACAAAGTATTGATGAAGTGCCAACATTATAAAGAAGTGTTTCCTGAAAAAGTAACTAGAACAGTTACTACTGATGAAGAAGGATTGGAAATTATTAGTATTGAATATCCTTATGAAACTTATTCTAATGAAGCACTTGCTACTTTATTGTCAAGTCCTGAATGGAATTTTAAAGAAGATGAGGTAATAGAAGATTCCCCCATAGAGGAGTAACATTGCTTTTATTGCTTAACTCTAAGCCCTGCTTATAACAAGTAGGGCTTTTATTTTGTTCACGAGATACTTAATTTTTTCATAAAATTATTACTTATAGCTAAAATAGATTAATGTCTGAACTTCTAATACTATCCTTTGTTATGAGTGTATAGTAGCTACTATAAGATATTCTTAATTTATTAATCTAAACCTTATTTATTATGCAAGTAATTGAAAAAGTTAAAGTCGTTCCCGAAGGTTATAATGGTGCAGGGATGGACGGTTATGGTCGCCGTGATGTTAACGGTAAAGCTAATGCAGGTCTTACGCTTGGTATTATCGGTACTGCTCTTGGAGCTTGGGCTTTATTTGGTAATCGTCGTTCTGCTGGTGTTCTCGGAACTGGTGCAGGTCTTATGGGAGACGGTTCTACAAACATTAATGTAGTTGGTGCAGGAATGGGAAGTGCTGGTGCTCCTACTGCTTTCCAAGCATGGAGTAAGTCTTGTGAAGATACTCTTGCTTTACAGGGTGGTTTGTATCAGTGGGCTTTAACTCAACAGAGCCAACGCTTCCAAGACCGTCAGGTAATAGACAGCGAAATGTTCGGTTTGTATAAGTCACAAATTGATGCAGACTTCTTACTGTACAAGGGAAACCGTGATAACTATGATTCTCTTAAAGCAGAGATTAGCGAACTTAAAACGCAAGTTGCTGTTAGTGCTGCTATTCGTCCTTATCAGGATAAACTTATCCAGTGCGAAATCGAGAGAGCGTTCACCGCAGGTATCAATTATGTCGATAAAAAGACTTGTAATGTTATCTATGGTGTTACTTGTCTACCTAATGAGCCTACTACAACAGGTCTTGTTGGTAGAAATGCCAATGGTTGTCTACCGTGCGGATTTACTCAAACTGCTAGTACTCCTGCTACATAATATTACTAATCAACTAAAGAATAAGTTATGTTACCTATTAATCAAGTTATACTGGGCGGAACAGACCCTTTGTTAAATACTGGAAGTCTTACCGACCAAATCCAATATTTAGAAGAACAGAAGCGACTTATTGAAGCTAGACAAAAACAGATTCAACAAGCTGCTAATGGACAACAAACTTTACAACAAGTTAGTCCTCAACAAACTGCTAAAGTAAGTGTTTGGGACTTGATTGATGCAGAGATTGAACCTCTTACTAATGAACAAAGAAATATGCTTGCTACTAACGAAGAATATGTAGCTAACTATAATAATCTTCAATCTATGGTTCAAGCAGAAGTTCTTAATCTAGTAAGAGCTAATATTGAGAACAGTCCGGAAGGTAAAGCTCTGTTAGATAATCAACTAAAGTTAGTTAAGAATCTAAAGACTAGTATAATCGAGATGTCACAAAGAGAGATGCAATTGTTCAATGCTTTTAAAGAAGCTAGTGCAAAGAATCCTTCTCTTACTTATGAAGAATTTATTAAAACTATGAAGTAATGATAGAAGTAAGTGTAGTAAAACAAAAGCTGCAAGATTACATTGTTAATCAGATAGATATTCTTGGCGAATCTAATCCAGCTATTAAGTTAGTTAAGCCTTTGGCTAAACGTGCAATTATTAATAACATTGATAGTTTTGATAAGTTTATCAATACTATTGCTAAAGACGGAAAGATTGATATTGAAGGTATAGTTGATGAGGAGATTGAAATAATCAAATCTATTCCTAACTTTGATTTTAATATTCCAGTTCTAGGTAATGGTAACATCTCTAATGGTAACATAACTATTTCTATTCCTTTTATTAATAAAGGAATTATGTTTAACCAGTCTGATTTGGAAACATTCAGACAACTATTAACTAAGTAATATTATTATGAGAGAAGTACCATACGAGACAGACCAAGATGTTCGTGCTCGTTCTCGGAGAGACGAAATGTACGAACGAATTAATGATTTCCTTGCTCGTGGCGGTCGCGGAAGAAGTGGTCGTAGCGGACGTGGAAGAGGAATTATGAATCGTATTGGATATAAGACTTACGACAACTACGACAGGAATGAACAAAGAGGTTACGGTGAACGTCATAGATATGATGAAAGTCGAGGTTATGATGGAAGTCATGGCTACGATGAAGAAGAACGCATGCTTCTTATGCAAATGCTTGGAGTAGATGGAAACGAACGCTATAATGATTATGGTGATGAACATTTTAATAAACAGGAAGCTAAACGTACTGTTGATGAAATGTACCATGTCAAAGACGGTAAGAAATATATCGGTGAGAAATACGATATGCAGAAAGCTCACGAAGTTTGTAGTAAATTCAAAGATAAACTAGAAGATGAAGTAGAAGTCGCTGATGTATATGTAGCTATTAATGCTCAATATCACGACTACTGTGAACTATTCGAGAAATGGTTTGGTAAAGGAAACTTTGACGATATGATATTCGAGAGTGCTATCAACTTTTGGTTTGATGACGTTGATTTCGGAGAAGATAAACTCTGGAAGTATTTCAACGAGTTGAAGTAATACAAGTTCTGTTATATTCCTAAAGAGAGATTACTAAATAATAGTAGTCTCTCTTTTCTTTTTAAAATAAAGTTTTATATTTGCCGTGTAATATAAAACTTAATGCTTATGGGAATCTTAATGAAAGTGTTATTTGTTGCTGTAATAGCCATTACTATTATAGCATTTGTATGGAAAGAAGCTACTAGTATTCTTCCTGCAAAAGTTGTTACCTACATAAGAGTAGGAGGTGTGTTGTTAACTATTATTCTTGGTACTTTGTTATTCTTGCTGTAATATGGACTTCGGGAATATACTTAATGAGATTCTACGTACTACGGCTACTAGTTTTGATTTTGCGTTTGTAATCTGTGTAAATGTGCTAGCATATCTAGTAATTAAACTAGTTGACAAACTTAATGGAAACAAAGTAGTAAGTACTTGGAATAAAAGAGTAATAACTCTAGTATGTGCTTTAATAATGGGAGTAATATACTTCTCATTAAAGCTAGGAGATGTTAAGGTAGTACTTAATTCTATTATTCTTAGCTTCGTATTTTGGAGCTGGATTATGAAGCCAATATTGGCGTTCTTCAATATAGACTATCGAAAGTTTATAGAACTTGAAGATAATGAACCTAATCAATATCCAAAGTAAGTACTATTAGTAAGATTAACAAGTGAGAGTCGACTAGAGATAGTCGGCTCTTTCAGTATACACGTTCCTTTATGGGGGAATAAAAAGTATGTCCCACCTTCCTACGCTTTCATAGAAGCTCACCATAGGACTTTAGTACCTTTCCTTAACTTACTATTATCCGACAGTATTGCGTGCCACCACGGGTCTTAAAATGCGTCACTTGTATAAAAATGTTTACAATGCGAATATCTGTAAGCTAGATAGCAAGCTAGATAAAAGTGCTGAATTAAAATTATTAGTAAAAGTCTTGTCGATACCAATATAATAACTATATTTGTTATAATACTAATTCAAAATAATAGTGATATGAGTTCGTTAAATCAAATTGTATCTGAAATAGCTCATGCTATTCATCAGCCGAATAACTTTACTGCGAGACGTACTATTCGTAGTGCAATTATTCATACGTTCAATGAACAGATACGTCAGACTTATCAACGTCATGCTAATGTCGATAAGATATTAATGCAAAGATACAGGATAAGTTTAATTAATGTTCCTGACGGAGATATATTCCAAACTCTTGTTAGTACTAAGTATAAAGTTAAGAGAAGTAAGGATAGAGTTCCTAGACCAGTTCGTCTTGATAACAATTTACCATTTGTTAGTGTTCGTACTGTTGGATATGATAATATGGCTATTCCATTTATTAAGGAAGCAAATGCTCAATTTTATAAAGCTCTTCCAGGAATGTGTACCAGTTTAAGTTATGATTATATCAATGGTTATTTATATGTTAATAGTAATGGTAATCCACTTATTGAACCATTAGGTCATATTATCATTGAATCTCCATTTGAGATACCTACTGAAATTCCAATTGAAACTAATGAAAAAATGGAATCAAGTATTGATAATGATGATGAATTTATTATTCCTGAAGATATGGTAGAACGTATTAAAGATGTAATCTATAAACGTAATCTACTTAATGTCGAGAGAGTAACTAATGAAGTTCCAGTTAAAGATGATATAAACCAACAACAGATAGAAGTATGAAAGTAAATGCAATAGATAGATATGACATACGTAATATGTATACACATTTTATAGAGACAAGTGAAGAGGAGTACGACCTTGTGTCTCACAATATAGTCAGATATAAATCTTTGCTTTATCGAATTAAATACTCTATTGAACAAAATAGAAATGCTGTTGAAGCCATATTTGATGTATGTGTATATAACTACTGGGAATGGAATACAGATGAGTTAGATACTAATCAAAAAATGGAGAAAGCCATAGATGAGAAGTATGTTAAATTTACGGATGTAAAACAATTAAGATATGGCAATCTTTATCGTAATCTAAAGCAATACTTTAGAGTGCTTCGTAAGATAAAAGATTGTGAGATAAGACAAGATGTATTAAAAAAGCGTAAGTTAATTACAAGAGAACAATACAAAAAGTATTGTTACCTGTTTTTTGGAGAAATAGGAAGGCAAGTATTGAGAGGAAAGATTTATAAGTTTGAGAAGAAAATAGGTTGCCTTATTATAGAAAGAGTAAAAAGAACTGAATCACATGTTACTGCTGACGGTAAAGTTATTAAGCATAGAAAACGTATTAACTTTGTAGAAACTAGAAGAAATAAAGAAGAACTTATTATTAAAGGACTTACGCCTTATAATAAAAAGAAACATCTTGAAGCTATTGCAAAAGGAGAGGAATATGACGGTGTTAAATATATATCTTATAATAATTCGGATTGGTCTTGTAGAGTTATTATGATTGACGGTGCAGTTAAGAATAGGACAGTATTTAAGTTTTGTGGTATAAATAATCACATGAATGTTACAAATGCTGAACTACTTGCAAAATGTCATAGTGTAGAAGATATAATAAATCTTGATACTGATATTAACAATCGTGTCTCTCTTATTTCTAAGTTTGACCCAAGTTATACTCAAAAATATATTAGAAACAATGAACAAAAACCTATCTTCAATAGAAACTATTATCGCAAGACTTGATAATGATTTCAATATTATGAGTAGCGATTATATACCTAGAGTTGGTGCTTGGTGTATAGATGCTATGAATGAAATGGGTATTCTTCAATATGAAGAAAAAGAAACTACTATTGAAGTTGTTGATAGAGTTGCTTATTTCCCATGTTGTATGAACGCATTTAAAGTGTATGCAGACGGGTGTGAGGTTTCCCCCATAAAGAAAGGAAGCTGTCATTGCTCTTCCGGTACTACTGAATACTTCACTCAAGACCGAGAGAAAGCTAGGGAACGAGAAAGTAAGCGTACTGTTGAAGTAGACCCTGAAAGCTACGAAGGACGTAATTACGTTTATCTTCGTGATGCCAATGCTATTCAATTAAACTTTGATACAGATGTTGTTAAAGTATCCTATCTTACAGTTAAGACTGTATATAGTGATACTTTTCATTGTAATATTCCTGTTATACCTAATAACGGAAAACTTATTGAAGCACTTGAATGGTTCTGTATGTGGAAGCTATTAAGTAGAGGACTTAAACATCAAGTATATTCTCTACAAGGTGCTATGCCAGTTAATCCATATTTGTTATGGAGAGATTCTCGTGACAGAGCTAGAGCTTCTGTTATTAATGAAAATCAAGATACTAACGCTTATAAAGGTTGGTCGTCATTCTTTTATAATTCAACATTTAGACCAAGAGACTAATGGAGATAATTAAAGAATTAAATAAAAGTGATGCAATAGAATCTATTAAAAATGGTTCTATTACTCATTCGGTTAATATAATTGTTTCTAAAGATGGACATTCTATACAAAATGAAAACTCTTTTGAAACTGTTGTTGAATTTCCCAATGATACTAAAATAGTTGGAGCTATTCCTTGTGCTACTGAAATAGTTATATTTACTGATAAAAACGAAATATATCGTTATGATGAAAGTACTAGCGAACTAACTAAAGTAGAATCAGTATGGAAATGGGCAGGTGGAGAAGTATTTGGAACTTATACTTATAATATTTTAAAGAATCTTATAATTGCAATAAGTGAAAGAAATACTGATAATATCGTTCCACTCAAGATTATTAATCTTGATGATGCAATGGTAGAGAATGAAGATGCTTATACTTTAGATACAGCTATTCCAGTTCCTACTATATTAAAAGAATCCATTATTCAAGGAAATGCTATTAAAAGAGGGACTTATGTTTTCTATATTAGATTTGGTATTAACAATAGTGATTTTAGTCGTTGGATAGATTTAGGTGGTATATATAATATTACCAATAATATAACTAATAAGAAAATATCTTCTATAACTGTTCAAATGTCAGCATGGAAAACAGAGAATTTTATACCTACTTATTTTCTTGAAGGCGAAGGAGTTGAGAAAACTGAATTAGTTGAGAAAGCTATTCAATTAGATATTCAGATAGATAGTACTGGATTACGTAGAGTTTTCAAGTATTATCAAATTTGTTATATATGTACTTATGATGGTGGTTCAGAAGGTATTGCTTTTCCTCCTGCTGAATTAGACGAAGGAATAGTAACATATACTATTAATACAAATTCTAGCGATAAAACAACAATAGATACAGATTCTATATTGTCAGGAATGGGAAGTTTTGGTATATATAATGCTAAGACTTTATGTAATTATGGTAATCGTTTATATGTTGCTAATTTCAAAGAATCGACTACTGGAAATAAGCTAGATTATATTGATACAAGTAATATAAAAGTAGGAGTTTATGACTACGATGATAGAGAAAATGATATATATGGAGGAAAGTCTCTTCCTGTTGAAAGTGAAGTATATCGTTTCTTTATACATTATGTTCGTAAAGACGGAAGTAATACAGAAGGAATATTAATTGAAAATAGAGACGGATATGATTCTGATAGAAATCTAAAAATATATAAGATAAAACTAGGGAGTTATACCCCTACTAATCAAGTTCCTGAAATTATATATGGAGATATAACTATATATACTAAAGTATCAGAAGTTAAGCAGATGATTGAAGATGCTAGAAATAATCCTAAGTATACAGATTATACTGATAATGTTGCTAAGCATACTTTAAGTCTCATAGCAATGGCAGAAGCAGAACAAATAGATTATTATTATGTTAATCTTGACCCAATATTTAATGTTAATAGTGTAACACGTAAGACATATTGTGCTACTTATATTAATAACAGAGGAAATAAATTATTCAGAACTCCTTATTATGTTAAAGGCAATTTCTTCTTTGAAGGAATTGAAATGTATGAAGATTTTATAGGTTATTTTATAAGTTATCAAAAGATAGAAAGTATTGTTGTTGCAGAAGGAATAATAGACAGACATAGAGAAGATGTTGGAAATCTTGCTAATAACAGTCAACAACAATATGGTAATATTCAAGAATATTATAAAGGAGATGTACTACAATTCTATTCTGATGATATGTTAGTAACTAAAAATGCTAAACGTTGCAATATTGCAGTATATCTTCATTATATAGAATTTAAAATACAGAATCTTGCAAAAGGTAGTATATGGGGAGATTATAGAGATGTGTCTCAACATATATTATGGGGAGATGGTTCTAATCAATGGAATGGAAAATATAATTATACTACTGGTGATTCTAAAACTGATAGAGCTATTCATAATATTCCTATTGGTGTAAATACTGAATTACAAAATGGATTAGCAGGAATATATTATATTGTAAATCAAAGTATACCTACTTTCTATTTTACTATTGGATTAAGACCTGACCCATATAACAATAACAAAGATATTTATAAATCTGTTCCAGTTGTAAAAATGTTAAGTGTTAGTCAAGATATTTATTTTGATACTAAACCTGATAACCTTATTAGATTAGGAAAAACTAAATATGTTGATTTTAAGACTAGTCCTAAATCAAATACTTATGGTACTACTACTGAAAACTATAATGTTACTGGTGAAATAGGGTTTGGTTTAACATTAGTATATGACCGTAAAGGAGTTGTATTTGGCGGTAATTGGTGTCCTAATTATAATCCTAGTATTAGCGGTCGTCAATACTTTAATCGAAGTCGTGCTAGTGGAGAAGCGTCTGAAAATATTCCTCGTGATGTTTTACACGTTAATCAAATAAGATATTATAAATCTTTTAAGTATAGACGTTATCAAAGAGATTACGAAGCAATTCCTGCAAGTGTCGTATATACTTATAATACTCCTGAAGGTGCACAGAATATAGAAAATATTCAATTAGACCCCGCCAGTGCTTATAATTTATATAAGATACCTGAAATGTTTACAGATTATTTAAAGAGTGTTCTTATAGCTTATGACCCAAATGCTCTTTCACAAAATATTCCTGTATATGATACTTATATAAGACGAAGCGATGTTATACAATCTGAATCAGATGTAAATGCTTGGAGAAACTTTTCTCCTAGTGCTTATAAGGTTATTGCAGAAAACAAAGGAGCTATTACTAATATTGTAGGAATAGGGCTTTACTTAATTGCTCATTGTGAACATTCAATGTTTTTGTTTAATAGAGATAGTACTCTTTTAACTAAAGATAAAGATGTCCAAATGTATATTCCTGATGCTTTTGATACTAACTATCAAGAAGTATTTACTACTGAAAGAGGATATGGAGGTCTACAAGATTATAATGCTTTTATTTGTAATGAAGCCGGATATATATTCTTTGATAGAAGTAAACGAAAGTTATATAGATTTGATGAGAAAGAGCTAAATGACATTACTAATGATATTCAAGTAGTAATAGATAAGTTCGTAGAGAAGGACAGTGATATTAATATAGGAATGGATAAAGAGAATGAACGGATTCTCCTCTCCTTTACGGGGGAAAAATACATATACACATTTAGTTATTCCTTATTAAATAATAGTTGGATTTCTATGCACACTCATTATGCTAGTAACTATTATAATACTAAACAACATCTATATGCTATTAATGATTCTTCTCCAAATATATTAGCTAAAATAGATACTAATAATAGTAATAGTTTTCTTAACTATGGTAATTTTATTATTCCTATTGATAAGAATCCAATATTTACTAGAGATAATCAAGCTATTATTGATATTACTTTTAATTTAGAGTATGATACAATCAAATTACTTAATTATATTAAGTATAATATTAAAAAAGAAGATAATATTAATTATAGTGGAGATAAAATTATTATATTTACAAACAGTTGTATATCTAAGGAAACAGATGTTTCTATGATTGAACGTAACATATATAATCATAAGAAGCCGTACTATGAACAAGGACAATGGAACTATAATTACTTTAGAAATCTAATTCAAAGTGTTATTGATACATATCCTGTTGATAGAATTACTGGAAAATACTTAGTTGATATTAAAGACGGAGAAGAAGATTTAATAATATCAGATAAGGAATATTCTAATGCAAATAGTTTAATTAATGGTAAGTTTATAACAGTTAGATTTATTATTAATCAAACCGATTCTAAAGTATTACTTAGTAATATAGAATTATTTGTTAATAAATATCGTGAATAATGAAAGCAAAAAAGTTAAATGAAAGACCTAAAGCATTTATAGGTGCTTTGATTTCTGTTGGTGCTAGTGTTGCCGGTAATCTAATTGGTAAATCCCAACAAAAGAAAGCCCAAAAGCAACAGGAAGAAATAGCCCAAAAGCAAGCTGAATTTTCTGCTGCACAGCAACAAGCTCCTATATTAAGTGAAGTTCTTAATAATAATAGGAAAAACTTTAGAACTATTGGTGACGAACTTATAATGAGAAATGGTGGAAATATCCCCCGTAAAGGGGTAGTTCCTTTAGTTGCCGAAGGTGGTACTGCTATTCCTATTAAGAAAGATTCATTTCTTCTTAAAGGACGTAAACATAATACTGGCGGTATTGTTATTGGTAAAGGTAAGAACAGTATTGAAGCCGAAGGAGATGAAGTAGTCCAAATTACTCCTAAACAACTTAGAGTATTCAGTGCTCAACCAATACTTAATGGTAATAGTCCAGCTGAATTAGTTCAGAAAGGTGCTAAACCTTCTAAAGTATTTGATGCTCAAGAAAGATTTAAAGATAGAAATAATCTTAATGATGACGGTACTAAAAAGAAAAGAAATATGAGAACAATAACTGGTAAGAAAAAGTTAGGAGGATTATCTCGTAAGAAAGATTACGGTTCAGATAAGAAACCTTATCCTAGTGTTAAGTCTAAAGACTTTGCAGGCGGTGGTCGTAGTTATCCGATTCCAACTAAAGCCGATGCTCGTGATGCTCTTAGATTAGCAGGTTTACATGGTCGCTCTGATGTAAAAGCTAAAGTATATAAGAAATATCCTGAATTGAAAAATAAGAAAGCTACATTAGGAACTTTTGGAAGTTTGACTGGTGCTAATCGTAGATTGTTAGCTCTTAATCAAAATGTTCCTTCTGCTGGAATTACTGCTGGGGCAAAGATTATTAATCCTAGTGCTTCTAGTATTAAGCCTATGAATTTATCTTCTAATAATGGAAGTAAAGGTTTTAATCTATTTAAAGGAATAGATAAAGGAGAAGCTATTAGTTCAGGAATTGGAGCTTTCGGAACTTTAATTAGCGGATTATTTAATAAAGGAAGTATAGATAAAACTTCTGCTCCACAAGTTCCTGCTCCTCAATTAGTAACTCCTGCTAAGCTAAAAACTAATATTAATATTAATCCTGAATTATCTGAAAATAGAGAGAACGAATTAAGGATTAATAGATTAATAAGAGGTAATACAGGAAGTTCTGCTGCTGCTTTAGCTAGAATACAAAGCAATTCTTATCGTTCTTTATCTGAAAGAAACAAGTTACGTTCACATAAAGAAAATGTTGAAACGCAGCTTTATAATCAAGATTCTATGAATCGTCAACAAGTTGGTGCTGCAAATGCTCAACAAGTAAATGAAACTAACAGATTTAATTCTTTATCTACTATTCAAACAGCTAATGATAAAGTTCAAGCTACTGCTAATAATCGTACACAAATGATTGAAGGTGTAACTAGTGCAGTTAGAGATTATCAGTTAGGTGTAGATAAGAAACGTTCAGAAGAAAATGCTACTGCTGCTATGATGTCCGCTAATCCTGAACAAATGGAATTGTTCTTAAAACTAATGGAAAAGAATAAAGGTAGACTAGGTAATGTACGAAGTACTTTATTCAGATGTGGTGGTAAGAAAAAGATTGCTTAACTATAAATAATATAACTATGCCGATAGATATTAAGACAGCAGGTTATCAAAAGAGGGAGCGGGTTGCCGCTCCTTTAGATGTTTACAATAGTACGTTAAATACTCTACAACAGAAACATGATACTGCTATTGAAACTAGTAATCAGATTAAAACGTTTCTTGCTAATAAGCAATTAAACGAAGCTGAAAATGAATGGCTCGATAAATATTCGAGAGACGTTAATGCTCAAATAGAAGCAAGTGCTCAAGAAGGCAGTTATGCTACTGCATTAACTACTGCAAGAAGATTAGCCGGAGAAGTTGCTAGTAATCCAGGACTTATTGGTCGTGAGCGTTATCAACAAGAGTTTAAAAAGTTCCAAGATGAAGTTACTAATAGTGATGCTTATGACGGAGATGTTAAGGCTTATACATTGGAACAGAACAAATATAATTATCAAGACCAAATAGATGAAACAGGTAGAGTAATAGGCGGTAATCAATTCAAACCTAATTATCGTCCTGTTGAACAAATAGATTATAATACTTTATATCAGAAAGTATTGTCTACTGTTGGTGTTGATTCTAGTTCAGGTGAACAGTTAGTATGGGGCGATGCAGAAGGTAATCTTAAAGAAGGTCAAGGAAATATTGCTGCTGGCGATGTTCCTTATCTTAAAACTTCCGGTGGTATTCAACAGTTATCTAAGGAGAAGATACGTGCTGCATTTGAAGCTGCATTAAATGAAACTCCTGGTGCTCGTGCTTCTCTTGAACAAGACTATAAAGTAAATGTTTGGAAAGCTAATAAAGGTAATAAGAACAATCTTGTTACTAAACCTGACGGAACTATTATGTCACAGAGAGAATTTGAAGAGAATCTATTTGCTCCTAGATATGCTGCTTCTGCTTATCGTAGAGTTGAAAGTAGAATTAATCCTGAATTAGGATTTAATCTATTAGCTGCTTCTCGTAAAAATTCTGCTAAACCTAAGACTGGTAAAGAACCTGATTTACTTCCTTCTTTAGCTACTATTGGTGGTAAAGAAAAAGTAGAACCTGATACTCCTGCTAAAGTACAATCTCAATTAAATACTTTTAATGGTCAGTTATCTAATATGTTTTCTTCTTATGGAATATCTAAATCTCTTCCTTTAGATGAAGCATATAGTAAATTACGTTCAGGTATTGCTAATAATGTTACTTTATCCGATGCTGCTAAGAAACAATTATTAGATGAAGCTAATACTTATTATAGAGGAATAGCTAATGCTAATAATCGTTTAGATGCAATGAAAGGACATCTTACACAAGAAGAACAATATGCTTCGGAGTTCTTAGGTAAGAGATTAAGTAACGGAGATATGGCAGATACTAATAATCCTATGCAACTAGAATATGCTAATAGAATGAATAAGTTATTTACTGATTCTAAAGGCAATAGTTTCGATACAGTTCTAGTTAATCCTATTAACGATAGTAGTAAAGCCGTTATTATATCTAAACTTAGAACAGATATGGGACTGACTAGTAAAGATGTGTCATTTAGTAAAATAGGAGATAAAGAATATATTCGTATTAGTAAAGACGCTTATACTCGTTTAGCTCCTGAAATAGCAGATGTTCTTAAACTTAGTCCCGTAGGATTTACTACTGGTAATAATGCTCCTAAAAAATTTACTAGAAACGATGAAGTTTTCTATGGAAATAAAGTATATGGTAGTTTAACTACTATGGGTATTGCAGGATTTAGAGCAATAAGAAGAGGTGAAATAACTACTGCTAAGAGTACTAAAGATTCTCCTGCTTACGTATATGAAAAAGCTGCACAAATATCTAATGCTGCAACCGAACGTATATCTGAATCATTACCGTCTACTTATGTTGATGTTAATGTATTTGATTTACCTCCTCATATAGTTGCTACCGGTCAAGGATTTGAAGACGACCAATTAAAGAACTATAATGAAAGAGTAATGAACATGATTAGTATTGCTAATCCTGGAAGTATTGTTATTAAGAAACGTAATGCCGAAGGAATTCTTGAACCTGTTGAAGATAGTAGAGAACGTGATGCTATTATGCAAACTATTCAAGCACAAGTTAAGAAGAAAAATATTAATAATGGTTGGTGTAGTTCTGCTTCTACTGGTGAATATGGAGTATTCTTAAATATTCCTTATACTCCTAAAACTGGAAAGAATAGTGCTAAGAATCCTGATTCTGAAATGGAAGAGAGAGTACAAAATGCAGTAGCCGGAGACTATATGATTACAGGTGCTATTCTTAATGATGAAATAGAAAGATTCAAATCTTTACCTGCCGTTAAAGCAATGGATACTCTTAATTCTATTAAATATAATAACGCACTTAAAAGGAATTATCGTTTATCTGATGCTGAATTTGGAGATGGAACATATTCTGCTGTTACTAATGGTGATAGTTTCTATCAAATATTAGACGCTAATGATGAGCCAGTAATTAAGATTACAGAAGGTGAATTATTTCAACGCATGTTTCAGAATAATCAAGCTAATGCTATTCTTGCTCCTGTTAAAGAGGATATAAATCTTATTAGTGCTAGAAATGGTTCTATTGCAAATTCCCCCATAGAGGAGCAGCAAGTTATTGCTCGTCCGCTTATGCAGAAGGCTATGATAATGGCAGGTGCTACTGGTAATCTAAATGAATTAGATATAGATACTAAGAGGCAAGTATTTCAATTCTTTAATCGAATGTATTCTAGTCTTACAGGTGAAACTCCTAGTCAAGTTATACTTAATCAAATGAACGACTTAATGAAGTAAGCGTATGCCAAACATGTTTGATAATATATCAGTAGAAAAAGCTCCACTAACTAGTGGGGCTAATTCTGTTAATATGGCTAATGATGTTCCTACTGTTACTAAATATAAACCTGATGTTGCTGCACAGGGTGACTTTATGTTTCGTAATCTTACAGGTAAAGAAGTGTTTACTGGTACAGAGGAAGATTATCATTCATTAGCTAAGTATGGTGCTGAACCTAATAGATATCAAAGTAGAGAAGAATTAGAAACTCTACGTGCTAAGAATCAATCAGCTTGGAAACAGGCAGGTAATGCTTTAGGACAAACTATTGGTACTGTTATTGGTGATACTGTTGGAGGTATGGGTATGCTAATAGATTTAGCTACTGCCGGATTATGGGATGATAAACCTTTTAGTAATCCTATTACAAGAGCTGGTGATACTATATCTGATTATGTTCGTGACGATTTATTTCCTATATATCGTGAGAACCCTGATAAAGCATTTGATATGAATGACTTTTCAGGTTGGTTCTTTAGTCAAGTTCCTAGTATTGCTAGTTCTCTGTCTTTAATGATTCCTGGCACTCTTTTAACTAAAGGAGTTGGAGCTGTTGGTAAAGGAGTTGCAGCATTAGGACGTAGTAGTTCTAAAGTAAGTCGTGCAATGAATTGGGCAAAGAAGGCTACTAAATTAGATAATGTATATCGTGCTAATAGATTAAAGATATTAGCTAATGACGGTATTACAGCTATTGGTATGCGTTTAGGTGAGAATTATCAAGAAGCTCGTGGTGTTGCAGAACAGATAGAAGGTGAAGCATTGTCTCTATTTACTGGAATGTCTGACGAAGAGTTTCAGAATTGGTTAGATAATAATCCCGATATTGCAAATGAGACTAAAGGTAGAACTAAAGAAGAAGCCGCTCTTATAGTTGCAGATAAGGCAGCTATGCGTAACTTTGGTTATAACGCAGGTAACGTATTTTTTGATTTCATGCAGTTACGTGCTGTTAATAAAGCAATAGGACAAGTCAATCGTGCTATTACTCCACGTATTCGTTATTCACAGAATCAAGCTCTTGATAGAATAGCTTCTACTGGAATTGAATCTACTAGTCAAACACTTGGACAGGCAGCTAAAGGAACTATTAAAGATTTCGTAGGAAAGATAAATAGAGTTATTAATTCTAGTGAGAATCTTTTGTTATCTGAATTATCGGAAGGTATTGAAGAAGCAATAAACTACGTAGGTCAAGAAGAAGGTACTTTATACGGTCGTTATTTATTAGGTCAAGCTGGACAATATAATGGTGCTGTTTCTATGGATAGAATAGAGAAGTACTTACAGAATCCTCAATTATATAATGCTGCACTTTGGGGAGTTATTGGTGGTATTACTTTTGGCGGTACTATGTCAGCCATTAATAATCGTAAAGGTGGTAATATAGAAGAGAAACAACGTATTGCTGAAATAAATGGTCGTGAACAGGTATTTAATGAGTATGCTCGTCAGATGCAGATTATTGATAATGGTGAAAATCCATATCAAATAGAACGTGATGCTAATGGTAATCCTATTACTTATTTAGATGACGGTACTGTTAGTCAAGACCCAACAGTTGGTACTACTCGTTATAGTAAGGTTAGTCCCGAAGAACAAGAAGATTTACGTGCCGCTGCTAAAGAGAAGTTTACTACTACTCTTACTTTAAATGCTATTCGTTCAGGTAATTATGAACTACTTGAAGATTATATTGAAGACCCTAGACTAAAGAAGAAACTAGTTGATTCAGGTCTTGTAGATGATGCTGAATACGATAGAGATACGCAAGAATTAAAGAAAACTATGCGTACTGTTCTTGATAGATACGTTAATTATTCTACTGCATTACGAAGTGCTAATATTGATGATGCTTTACTAGATGTTGCTATATCAGAAAATATAGTTAATGCACAAGAAGCGGACTTATTAAATAAACGAGTAGAAAGACTTAATACTATTCAATCTCAATTAGAGAATAGCATACCAGCTATTAATGAAGTTCTTGACCCAATGGCTAAGAATCGTATGCAATTAGGTATATTAGAACAGTATCGTAGAGAAGTAATGTCTACTTATAATAGTTTAAAGAATAGTAAAAATCCTTTAGATAGAGCACAAGCTAGTCAATATCTTGATTTATCACGAGTAATCGAATCTAAGGTTACAGACTTACGAAGAGGTTTAAGTCCTATGGAAAGTTTGTTCCTAGATAATGTTCGTAGTGTAGAGAATATTGCATTAGGAATAGAAGGTAGCGAAAAACAGAATAACTTAATCAAGAAACAAATAGAAGAACTTGATGAAAATGATGTGGCTCTGTTTAAACAGGCAGGTAAAGACTTTAGTCTTGGTACTCTTGCTAAACAAGTTCGTAATATTAATTCAGAGTATATGGATAATATGGGACAGATACTTCTTGATGAAATTCGTAGAGATAATTATCGTTCTCGTATTATTACTACTAATGAACAAGCTAAGGAATTTGAAGATACTCGTAAGAAAGAATTAGAAGATGCAGCTAAGAATCTAGTTAAGTCAGCAAAGAAGAATCTTAATGACTTTGTTAATATGGCTAATGAAGAAGAGCTTGGTAATCTTGAGAAAGCACTAGATAATGCGTTTACTAATGAAGAAAGTCAGAATACTAGCAATAAGAGTTTATCTAATGCTGTTAGTATTTTAACTAATTCAGAGAATGGTAAGAAAGATATAGCGTCTTTAAGAGAAGCTATTACTAAGAGAAGAAATAGTCTTGCTGCACAAAGTCAGGCACAGCAACAGAATGGGAATAATCAGCGACAAGACCCCTCTACGGGGGAAGCGAGGAGCGAAGCGACGAGGCAAGAAGAACCAGAGGTTAAGCCTATTCCAAAACCTAAACCAAAGACTGCTAAAGAGAAGAAGTTAAAAGAGACATTAGATAAAGTAGTATCTAAAGCTAATTCAGGTGTTGTAAATAAAGCTAATATTAATAACTTAGAATTTACAATAGTAAAACCTTTTGCTAGTTTAGGAGATGTTAGTAGAAAACCAGTTAAAGTAAGTGCAATAGACGTACGTGTTAGTAAATTTGGCAATGTTAGTATTGATGGAATGGATACCAAAGGTAATATCATTGCTGATGTTACTATTGATGAACTAAATGCCGCTATTGCTATCGGAGATATTACTTATGTAGATACTAGTAAATCTGATGAATCTGCTCCTTCCGATACTAACGTTCTTGAATCATCTATATCTGATAATGACTTAGAAGGTCAACGCCAACGTATAGAAGAGATAAATCTAATTATTGATTTATATAATCAGATACAAGGTAATCAAATAGAAGGTAAGACATTTACTAGTCTTAATGATATGATGGTTTATTTACAACAGTTGAATCCTAAAGCTGTTAATTTGTATAATGATATTAAGATTCTAGCCAATCGTCAAATAGTAGACGGTAAGATAGTTAATGTTGATGAAGAGATTAAAACTCCTTCTGATATTATACAAGAAGCAAGTAAGACTTTAGATAAAGCTGTTGCAGAGAATAGACAGAATACTAAAGATAACGGTTACTTCTTTAATCTAGTTAATCTAAATGATAGTAAGGTTTACTCTCGTATTGGTCAGTTAAGGACTAATGATACAGTAAGCGTAGAACTAGATGAAAACGGTAATCTTATTGTTAAGTCTCGTGGAATTAAAATAGGTGAGTTTCCTAAGATTGGTTATAATAATGGTAATGTTGAAGTTATGAATCAAGGTTGGAGATATACTGTTAGAAACGATAGCATAGATTTCATAACTCAACTTCAATCTATTATTGCTAGTGAAGAGCCTAGTGCTAAAGAATTTGTACAACTTCTTAATAATATACGTCGACTATATCGTGTTCGTAATAACCCTGAAGTTGAAGGAACATTCGGACATCAGCTTAATGCTCTACAAGAGAATGGTCATTGGCAAAATCTAACTAGTTTATTCGGTGATACTCAAACTAATCTATTAGATAGGATTAAACATCTTAATAATATCATATTCTTTAATAACGCTCTTAATGTTAATCAGTCTAACTTTAGTACCATTGTTAATGATTCGTTAACTAATTGGATGAATAAACTCAAGAAGTCTTATACGGACATTAATAACTTAAAGTCCTCTATTAGTAAAACTAAGTCTAAAAAGAAACGTCTAGTTGTTGGACGTACAAGTTCAGGTAGTGTTATTTATGCTAAAGATAAACAAGGTAATCCTATATATCGTAAGTTTGGAGATGTTACTACTAGTGAAGCAACTGATGGTTATCGTCTAGTAGTAGGCGTTGATGGAGGAGTAGCCGATATTAAATCTAATAGTATTATCGCTGCTAGTCGTATTCCTAGAGGAGTAGTTGGTATGACTATTAAAGATTCGGAAGGTAGACTTATTGCAGTTACTAGCCGTGAGAATACTATGAGTAATAGTGAAACAGAAGCTACTGAATATACTAAGAGGTTTAATGAAGGATTAGATAAATTATTCCATTCATTAGTAGATGCTACTCTACAAGGTAATACTGACTTACATCAACAACTATTAGATGAAATATCTAAGTATGTAGGTAAGCAAAAAGCCCTTTATGGTTATGAAGTTGTAGGTCGTGCATTTCGTCCTCTTAATAAGATTGGAGCTACTATTTACTTTAATGTTGCTGATAGAAATGTAGCATTTGCTATACCTGGTGAAACTAAACCTAGAAGGCTTATGGCTCGTATGCCTAATGGTTTTGTTCCTACTAATAATCATGGTAACTTTAGTACTATGATGGAAGGAGTATATGCTACGCTTACCCGTAATGTTATTAATTCAGCTATTCGTGGTGAATCTAATTTGTTTAGAATGGTAGATGGTAAACTACAAGCTAAGATACCTAATATACTTCAAGATGAATGGATGGACACAGGTTATAGTAGTTATGAAGAATTTGTAGCTAAAGACGGAGTACTAGTTACTGACTTAGGTAATGTTACTGATAGTAAAGGTAATATCATTAGTAACTTTAATTATGTAGGAGATGTATATAATCGTAATATCACTCTTATGAATCCTAGTCGCAATGCTAGTCGTACTGACGCGGCTAACGCCGCTACTTCCCCCATAAAGGAGCAACAAACTGTGTCTCCCGTAGTTGTACCTGACCCACTTGCTAGTCAAGACAGTACTCCTCAAGTAGGTACTCTTATGGAAGTTGCACAAGCTAATACTGATAATCCTAATCTACTATCTGTTATATCCGCATTAGAAAGTGCTGGTATTAAACTTAATCCTGATATTGAAATAGTAGGTGATGAAGGTAGATTTGCAGGAATAGTCGCTGGTGGTAATACTATTACTCTTAGTAATCGTTTTAATAGTCTTGCTCCTGAACGTAGAGTTCTTACTCTTATACATGAAGGTGTACATTATTTACTTAATGATGAACGTGCTAATATAGAACAATCATTCGGAGACTTATACGATAAGTTTGCTAACTTTATTAATCAAGATTCTCGTCTAGTAGATGAGTATGGAGATTTCTTAAATAGTAGTAAACCTAGAGCTGTTGCTATTGAAGAGTTTGTAGTCGAAGCTATTACTAATCGTACATTTGCTAGATTACTAGCTAGAATTAAGTATGATTCTAATGCTACTACTGAATCAAATAACATATTTACTAAAATAGTAGATGCTTTAGTAGAATTAATAGGTAAAATAGGACAAATAGATAATACATTACTTGGAGAAGTTCGTAATCGTTTATCTACTATTGGATTAGAAACTAGTGATACAGCTAGTACTTCTACTGTTACTTATGACGATACTTTTGATAGAGCAGAGGAAGATGTTAGTGTTCCTACTGATGATGTATTTGATATTCCTGATATAGACTTAGATTTAGATAGTAGTATAAGTGATAACTACCGTCAAGTCGATAATTTCGATAGTCTGATTGAGGGATTAAATAATCGACAAAAGGCTATTGTGACGCATTTGTTTGACACTGGTGAGCTTAGTTTTGTATGTAGTTAAGTAAGATAAGCCTAGAGACGAAAGTCCGGCAGAGAGCCTTAGAATGAGCCATTTTAAGCGCATCTGCCGGACTTTTATATTTTCCTTATCTTACTATCACGACAGCATATAAAATGCGAAATTCGGCAGGAATTTGCGGTCTACGGGCATCCGTCCGCCTTCGTAACGTGCGGTTTTCGTCCGTCTAATGAATCTATTTGATAGTATTGATAATAATGTTATCTTTGATAATGTTAGTAATAACTTAATTAATAATATAAAGTGTATGAGTTGTATTCCTAGTAACCCTAAATTAGATAAGCTATTACCGCTTACTAATAACGATGTTAGAAAATCTACTGAATACCTTGCTACTATCGAAGACAATAGTTTTCGTGATTGGTATAAAGAAAAGACTGGTAGAGACTTTAATGATGAGAATATTGATACTAGTACTGTTAATGCTATAATAGCATATAATAACAGAGAGACTATCAATACTAAAGATTATGTTCAGAACGTTCGTACTTCACGGACTGGTGTATTTGGTAATGACATAGCGAAAGAAGACCACGCTATTAATATTCTTGCTACTATTTATTTAAAGAGTCAAGGAAGTATTCGTAAAGCTCTTGCTAATAAAAAACGTAAAGGTGAAAGCGAAGTAATAAAGGATAAAGCCGGTAATGAGTTAAGTCCTCAAGCCGCTATAAAGCTGACTATGATTACTTATCTTAATAGACATCTGAAAGAGAATAATAAAAAACTTACTCAAGAACAAAAGGCTTATGTAGGTACTATTATTCGTAATCTTTACGATGGTGGTAATTATAATCGTAATGAGTTATTTGATATAGTAATTAACTCACCGGAAGTAGTTAGTCTTAGCAAAGAGTTTGGCATAGATACTAATGAAGACTATGAAGCTAGCGATGATGTTAAAGAAGATAGTGAACAGAACTCTCGTCAAGATGACCAAGAAACTATTGCAGCTCTTCGTGCTGATTGGTCTGAATTATCTGACCAACGAAAAGATATAGATAAAAATGTTAGCAAAGAAGTAAAAGAATGGTTTGCTCGTTTACCTAAGACAAATAGTAATAGTTTTATAAATGAACAACCTGATACTTCTAATAATACTTATTCAGGCATGGCTGAAAGTGCTACTTTTTCTAGTTCTTTTAAAGCTATTAATAACTATGGTAATTTCTCTAGTGTTGAAGCTATGGTAGAAAGTTTCCATACTATTGCTGCAAGATTTAAAGAAGTATCTCATTTAGAATATGCTGCACGTTTACTAGAAGACGAAGCTAATGTTCAAATGAGAAATAAGATATTTACTCAACTAAAACAATCTATTTGGGAACGTAATGAAGTAGTTTATAGTCAAGACGGTTCTAATGTGGTTACTAAGAATCGTAATACTTTTCCTAAACTTAATCTACAAAACAAAATACTTAATAGTTTCGATTCACTTATTCACAATCCTTCTATTATGGCTAATGATATTGCCGTATTAGACGAACTTAAAAACAGATTATCTACACTAAAAAATTCTAACACAAATGAAATCCAAGAAATTACGGAGCAAATTGCTGCAATCTTTAATAAGTATAACTTCGGCATCAATAGACAGGGTGTTGTTAACTACGTTCGTAACTTCGGTGATAACCAACTTTCTAATATCTCTTCTATTGTCGATGATTTGTTAGAGTTTAATAAAGTAGTAGGTAAGGCGACTAATCTATTAAAGATAGATAATGAAGCACAACGTATCTATTATGCAGGCGAATATGCTAAAACTAAAGAGAATGAAGAATATGTAGTAGTTCCTTTTGATAAATCTCAACTACAATACAAAGGTGGTTATGCTAATAATATAGCCAATCGTATATCTAATAGATTTAAAGATTATCAGATAGTAGATTCTGAATTTAATAGTATTAATGCAGAGAACAATCTAGTTAGTGATATTCTAAAAAACAACTATATAAGTAAGTTCTTTGAAAGAATTAACGATAATCGTTATAATGATAATCCTGTTAATAATACCGAACTACGTGATTACTTAGTTAAATTTACTAATATTCCTCAATATAGATATAGTAATATTCTTATTGAGAAAACTTTGTCTAATGGAAAGATAGTTCCAGGTTTACTTCGTCTTACAGATACTGGTTATGAACTAACTGAATATTATCGTGAATTTGGCGCACAACTATATAATGGAGTTAGTAATGAAGTAACAGGAAAGGCTAAATCTTATAAAGATATTAATGCGCTTGAATGGGATATTATTACGCTTAATGAATACGCTAATAATGGTGACAATTATGAGATGACTAAAGGAGTTAAAAAATCTAAGTTCTTTACTCAAACACCTTCTGATGCACCTAAGACTTTCGTATTTAATAGTTATAAGTTAGATTATACTGGACTATTTAATGCTAACGGCTCTATTTATCATGGTCATCCAATATATGTAGCTTATGCTAATATTTATGCTAAAGAACTTGCAGAAATGGCGCAAGCTATTAACTTCTTATTTGAGACAACTGTTGAGAATGGAGTAGTAACTATCGTATCTGATGAAAACGGTAAACCTAAGATAAAAGAAGAGTTTAAAGATTTACGTAAATCAGAAGCTAGACTTAACTATCATTATCGTAAAGGTATTCTTGATTCAAATGGTGTTCCTACTGGTAATGTATTTAAGTTTAGAAGTTTACTTATTGATAAAGTCAATAAGATTGACAACTATAAATATAGTAGTAGTGAAATAGCCAAAAGAGTAGATATGAACTGGCTATTCGAGGGAGGTAATGTATTCTCACTCCTTTACGGGGGAAAGAATAGTGAAATATCGCTAATACAAGATGAGAATGGAGAGTACAATATTAGACTTACTGGTGGACTTCGTAATTCTGTATATAATTATATAGATAATTATATTAATTATAGAATACAAGAAGCTGTTGCTAAATATAGTTCTAATAAAGAATTTGTAGATAGATATAAGAACGCTAGTCAAGAATCATTTAATGCTTTTATTGCAGAAATGGTACTTAACTATGAGATTCAATATAACAATCTTAATGATATGTTCTTTGGAGATGAAGCATATTATAAAGATTCTCGTGATACAATTAAACGTAATAAAGAATATCAAGCCGGAGGATTATCTTATGCAGGTTATGACTTATACAATGTACAGAAGCATTTGGGAGATATAGTAGTTTCTCCTAATAAGACTATTAGTGTAGATAGTAGTTTTAAATATATTACTCTTGAAGATGTTCAAAGCAAAGGTGGAGTTATTGAAGATTTAAAGAAACAATTAAAGATAGCTAAAGTATCTAAAGAGACAGAAGCATTTGTACTTAAACAGTTTGCTAAAGATAAATCAGAAGTAACTGATGCTCAATCGTTCATAACCTTAGACGAATTTGTTCGTAGAATGTATCTACGTGGCGAGTATGATAATTATAAAGACTTAATTGAAGCTCTTTATGATGAAAGCAAACCTATTGATAATGTTAAGTTAGGAGAATTATCTAAGAAAATACAAGTTCAAAAGAACTTCTATTATGATTTAGAAATAGATAATGATGCTAAATTAGCTAATCCTATTCAGATTAAAAATGCTGAATTTGTACTCATACCTAGATTTTTAGGTAATAGTGAACTTGGTTTACTTGCTAAATATATGACTGATAATAATATTGGTCAAGTAAACTTTACTACTACCGAAAAGGCTACAACTAATAGAGTATTAGAGTTTTGGGATGCTCATGGAAAATTCCCCTCTAAAGAAAGGTTGAAACAGTTTAACGAGGACATCCAAACTAAGTATAAAACTGGTTGGTATTCTAATCTATATACGCAACAAGATATTCCACAACACATGGACGGTGAGAATAAAGCTGGATTGCAGATAGTTAAGAAACTAATTGATAATATAGGTAATACTCCCGAAGGACAATCTCTTATTAAAGATTTCTTTGATAACTTTACCGCTAATATTCAAGATAGCTTTAAAGATGCGGCATCTCGTATTGGAGTTAGTATTGACGCTAGAGGTAACGTAGTATATGAAGAAGGAAAAGTTAAGATTGATAATAATCAATTTATAGCACTTATTAAAGACGAGTTAACTCGTAGAGGATTAGATAGTAATTATCGTAAATATGCCGAAATCAATCCTGAAACTGGATTGCCTTATATGCCTGCATGGACTAACTTAGTTCGTAGTAAGATAGAAAACATTGTAAATAGTATATTTACTAATCGTGTTACTCGACAAGTACTTCCTGGTTTTCATGCTAGTCAAGTATCAGATGTTGGTATAACAGCTTTGTCTGGTCGTACAGATTTAAGAGATTTAATGCAATCAAAAGTAGAAGAGAAGCACGGATATAGTCTAGGACGTAAACTTACTTATCATAAAGACGGAAGTCAAATAGTAGAAATACTATTACCTAAATGGATGGTTAAGGCTTATAATACTTATGACAATGAAGGCAATCTTGTACATGAAGTAACTTTAGAGGACTTACAAAATGCTGGATTAGATACTATGATTGGTTATCGTATTCCAACAGAAGGTAAACAATCTATTGCTGTTATGAAAGTAGTAGGTTTGTTAGATGAATCTCAAGGTTCTACTATTGTAGTTCCTGATGAATGGGTATTACAAACTGGTGCTGACTTTGATATTGATAGTATTTATGGTATATATCATACAGCTTATTTCGATAGAAATGGTAAACCTCATAAGGTCGAATATATAGATGGAGAAGATGAAGTAAGTACTTATCGCAGATATATTGGTTATATAAATTCTTTAATAGATAAAGAAACTCGTAAAGCTACTAATTCTGAATTTACTAAAGAAGAATTTAAAGAAGCTCGTAAAGCTGCAAGAGAAACTGTTCGTAAAGCTAACGAAGAATATGATAAATTCTTAACTGACCAAGTTAGAGATTTAATAGCTGAAACAGATGAAACATGGGCTGAGCTTCCAAGAGAAATAAAAGATAATCTTACTATTACTTTTAAATCAAAAGAATTAAAGTTTGGTGAAAGAGTAGACGCTATTGTAAGTAAGATGGACTTTTATGAAAGTGAATATGCTAATGATGAATATGTTGCTAAGTTTGCACAACAGTATCGTAATATTCAATCTGTTATTAATGAACAAAGAGAATTTTATCAAAATGTAAAAGATAACGCTGAACAACTAGCTATTGATTATGCTGATGAAACTCGTAGAGCTAGATTAGAACAAACTATTCAAGCAAGAGCTGAAATAGTAGGAGCTATGTCTCTTGAAGAATTTAGTCAATTAACAGTAGCTCAACAAAATACTCGTGATGCTCGTAACAATAAAATAGTAGATACATTTATTAATATAATGAATCTACCAGTATCTATTGGTGAGAACTTATCGTCTAGTAATTTTGAAGATATTAAAGCTGCAAAGAGTAATATCTTTGAAGGTTTGTCAGAGACTTATCGTAATATTAATTCAGTAATTGCTCAAAATTGGTATCGTGATGCTAATATGTCCGGTGCACGTCTTAAAGCTATTTCTGTTAATCGTGACAACTTTGCCTCTATTGGTAATAAAGCTAAGACTATTATTGACGGTGCTCATGGTGGTTTTAGGTTTGTATATACATATAATACAGAGAAAGAAGCCAAAGACGCTCAAGCAAAATTAAGAAAACGTTTCAGAGACGTAACTAGAAGTGGAAAAGAAGTAATGGTAGACCATAATCAATTAGGTTGGAGTTACGATAATCTTAATATAGATAATCGTTTAATTACTCCTTACTCTTCTGAAACTACTGCACTTATTCTTGACGGTGTAAAAGAAGGTGGTGTACCTAATGTTGATTTATATACTTTCGATGTATATAAGTCTATTGTTGATTGTGGTGCAAACTATGAAACTTCTATCTTATTCGTTAATCAACCTGTAATAACCGAACTTATTGCTAGACAAAATGCTAATGATAATGTATTTGGTGAAACTGGATTTAATCCACTTATAGGATTGAGACGAGATATGTATATAAGATTGGCTAAGACTGTTGGTATTCCAGCTAATAGTATTACTAAGAAAACTCGTCTTAAAGATGTTAAAGCAATGCTTGAAGCTAGAGGAGTAACTATCAATGAAGATGAATTACTCGAAGAAGGAATACGAGTAACTGAATTAAGAGAACATCTTAAAGATGATGTAGAAAGTACTAGCTATAATAATACAGATAATCTTATATATCAGATTAAAGCATTAAGGGCATTTGAATATTTCAAAGAGATAGGTGACCAAATCAATACTAACATGATGGTTATTACTAGTGATAAGTTTGGTGCTGGTAAATCTGCTAACGAAATTGACAATGTAATTAATCGTATTACTGATATTAAGAATAACAATATTGCTCGTATTAAGAAAGGTAATCCTGTTCTTAAAGCTGTTACAGAAGAAGGTAATAAATATCTTATAGATGCTATTTATCCTAAGATTAGTTTTAATACTATTAACGATATTAATCAGGATGATTCAGAATCAGCATATCCTTCTTTATATTATCAACTGAAGTATAGCTGTATAGCTACTGAAAAGATTATTCGTGATAGTGAAATATTCAAAACTCAAACTCCACAGTTTCGTGAATTAATTAGTAAGTTCGATGTTCGTAATCTACAAACTATTCAACAGTTAGAGAGTTTCATAATTAATATGAGTCAAGCACAATCTAATTTTGTTAATACTAATAGATTTATAACTAGAAGTGATAATGAGTTTATTCCTAGTTATAATTTGAATCTTATTAGTAGTCAACAGAATACTCGTGCTAGATTATATGGTTATACTGATGTAGTAGGTAGCTTCGATATGTCTGATATGTCTGAAAAGAATGTAGAAGCATTTATGAAGTTATCTCCTGCAAATAAAGTAGTATTGATTCAAAGATATACTTCGGATGATAATCTATTTAAAAATCTAAATGTGGAGTATAAAGGTCGTCGCAATAGTTATGATAGAATATCTATTATTGATAGTACTATATCTACTGAATCTCAATATCAGATGTTTCGTAATGCTTGGCATAGTAATAATCCTTTCGTTAAACTTACAGCTATGGACTTAGTAAGATATTCTATGGTAGTAGAAGGCTATAAGTTTAAAGGTGGAACAGTTAGTAAGATTATTCCTGTTGAGCTTTTATATGGACAGGATACTGGTATTGATTCTGATAATGGAGTTTCAACAGCTACTAATATTATTAATGATTCAGACAAAGCCATTAATAGTATGGTTCAATACGGTAGTGAAACAGGAACCTATGAAAGACTTAGTAATGATGATAAAGCAATAGAAAAATTACGTGACTTATTCTTTAGAACTAATCCTAATAATCCTGATGTACTTACATTTGAGAATAAGAAGTACAAAGAATCTAATAAGATAGTATTCAATAGACTTGGTGTAGGTATGCTTAGTTTTAAAGAAGCACAAGAACGCAGAATGATTACTGGTAGTGAAGATAATCGTAAGTATCGTCATTACGCTAAGACTAATGACAATAATAAAGTTCTACGTTTATATAAGCTAGTATATGATAATGATGTTGTATATATGCTTCCTACTAATCCATTGGAACAAAACGAAATTGGAGAAGTTAGTGTTAATCCTGATAATAATAGAATGTATCTTCCTTTAGATATACTGGAAGAAGTTTCTATTCGTCAGCACGACCCTGCATTTATTAGTTCTATTAATATAGCTATGAACTCTGATATTCGTAAGTTTGTAGTTCTTCCTAAGGTATTTGAAGTTGGTGCTAGTTTATTAATTGAAGAAGCATTTCCTAATAGTACAGTCTTGACTTCCCCCATAAAGGAGCAACAAATTGATACTTCTCGTAGATACATTATTGCTACTACTGATAATCAAACTATACTAGATACTATTGAATCTCTTGAAGCTCTTGGTATTACTAATTATGTTGTTGCAGCTCCTAATATGAATTACGGTAATATTCGTAAACTTATTAATGACCGTAATAATGAGGATATTGCAGCTAAGAGACTACAAACCGCTATGACTAAGTTAGAAGCCAATGAAATTCAGCTTAGAAAAAAGAAGTCAGATAATTCTGAATCTCCTTATTATGCTCAACTTAAAGCTAGCATTAATCAAACTATTGAAGATGTTAATGTTAATGGTATTGGTTTTGTTCCTGTTCTCCAAACTGTTGTAGATAATACAGGTTTTAGAGCCGGTGGATATTTTAGATACGAAAAAGAAGGTAATGTTTATATTGTTACTAACTTAGGTCGTGTAACTACTAAATCTGTTAGTCTCACTCCTGACTATATGTATAGTAAGAAAGTAACTATTAATAGTGTTAGTCAATTACAATTCCCTAGACGTAATGCCATTACTCAAGTAGTTAAAGAAAACGCTAGATTAGATAAATTTGCTAATAATAACATTATTCGTGTTCAGACAGAAGATAACTTTATTAATGAAGATGTACTTGAATCTGCATTGATAGATAATGATAAAGAGATAAATGATTATATATCTCGTGTTATTGAAAGTGTTGAACGTAGTAATGCTAATGTAGAAGAAGCTGCATTAAACGATGCTTTCCGTTCATTTACAGCTATTGATTTACGTTCTAATACAGCTACTAAGTTAAATGATAACTTACGTGAACAAGCGTTGAGAATTATCAATGGTTATACTAATAGACGTATTGATGATTTCTTATTTGATATACATAACTTCTTTACTACTTATGTTACTAATCCTGACGGAACTTATAAGTTAGATGAAAATGGTAACAAGATAGTTCAAGAGAAATGGAGTATAACTAATAAGAAGTTATTCGACCGTATGTTAGAGGACGAAACATTACGTACTCGTTATGAAATGTTCCTAGATGATATTAATAGATTTGTAGAAGACTATTCTATTATTGAAGCTATTCAACCTTATAATATTGATGAAGCTTATACTGTAAGTGAGACAGAAGAAGAAATCGAAGGTTTACGTAGAACTAATGATATGCTTAAACAGATTAAGGATAAGTTCAAACGTATCAAAGATTTAGATAATGTAGTTAAACGTAGTACTAAGATGTACTTCGATAGTTACATTACTAGTCTTTCTAGTGACCCTCGTGTACAATCTAATATGCTTAGTATTACAGAAGCATTTGAAGATGAAAACTTCTTCCAGTTTTGGTTGGCTGATAGTCAAGAAACACATATACCAATAGTTCAAATAGTTCTTAAACAAATGATGAATCAGTTAAGAGCTAGTGAAATAGAAGCTAGAGACAAAAAGATAGCGTTTACTTCGGCAATATCGGCTATCATTGAGGACGCAAAAAACAACGGTATAGACGTGTCTCTGAACGATATTTTGGACGAAAATGGCAATCTTTTGCTGCCGTATAATGAAACGTTCACTGAAAAATTAAGGTCGCTGAAAGAGGCTGTAAAGCTGGCACAAATCGAAGACCCAAATGGTCGAGATGGTTTAATATATAAGAAAGCTAAAGATGAACTAGAGAAGTTCTTAATAGATAACGTAGAGCGTGAATACGTCAAAGAGATGTATCAAGAGTACTACAATACAAACCAGTTACTTAATAAATACCCTGAAACTTATGTTAAGTTAATGAAGCTATTGCATGAAGAAGGAGATATATTAAGTACAATGATTGACAATGATTATAGTACTCTTACTGTTCAAAATGAAAAACGTCTTAACGAGATTCAAAGTGAACTTACTGAAATGCGTGCTGTTATTGATATTGACGGTAATTACAAAGAGAATTATTATGAAGCTAATGCAGTTAATAATTATCTATTGTCTCGTCGTCAACTTAATAATAAGTATAAAGAGAACAGACCTAAGGATGCTTTTACTATTCGTTATAAACAAGCTATTGAAGGACTTCAATACCCTGAAACATCTGAAACTTATCGAGAATCAGCTGAATGGCTTAAAGCTAATACCGACTATAAGTTAAAAGGTGAGTTCTTAGATGAGTTAAAGAAGGCTTATATGGATACTCGTGCTGGCAATCCTTTTGATAGTTTTGTTCGTACTATGGCATACGGTAAGTATGATGAAACAGGTGTTATTGATGGTACTAAGTTTACAGAAGTGCAAATAGCTAACTTAAAGAAACATCAAGAGCAAATGTTTGCCGCAGCTGTTGGTAGAGTTAAGCCAAATGAAGAACAAGCTCAAAAGTGGTTAGATGAGCATATAAGTTATATCAATACTGTATATTACGAAGCCATGTATGTAGCTATGAACAAAATGGGTAAAGTAGTATTTGATAAATGGTATAACGAGAATCATGTACTTAATCCTATTACTAAAGAATACGAACCATTAGCTATTTGGAGACAAATGGTAGTTAAGGACGAAGCTAATAATATGGAATATAGTCCTAAATATAAATGGTTAGAAACTAAAGTTAAAGACAAGTACAAGAATCCTAACTATGATGAAGTTAAGTTACAACCTTCTACTAATAAATATCGTAATGATAAGTATTACGGAATGAATAACTATCAGCAACAACTATACAATGAAGTAGATAATCTACTTAATAGTCTTGTTAAAGATAAACGTAGTCGTGCTTATATTAATCGTGGTTATTTACCTAATCAAGCTGTTGAACAACCTCATCAAGGTTTTACTGATTATTGGCAAGACTTTAAACGTAGTCATGGTTGGTATGATACTCCTAATAAGTCTGATATAGAGCTTAATCTATATAAAAGATTTAGTAATGCTCCTATGTTACATAGTTTATCAGAGATTAAACTTCTTCCTATTCGTGAGAAACAAGAAGGTGAAACTACTGATGAATATCTAGCTTATGTTCGTGAAACTCAAGCTAAGAATAATGAGTTACGTAAGCAAAGAGCACAGGAAAATGCAGAACATAATAATCCTAATGTTCTTGAAAGACTTAATTCATTTATTGATAGCATGTATAACTTTAATACTCGTAATGATATAGCTAGATTAGCTAAGATTACTAGTAATCAATTACGTAATATGGATATTATTAAGAGAAATCCTAATGATAAACTTATGGATAATAGATTACTTAGTAGAATTACTGGTAAACAAGAAATACGTACAACTAAGAGCGATGATTCTAATATAGTTAAGCACTTTGAGAATCAAGTTCGTAAGTTAGTATTTAATGAATTTGAAATGGATGAAGGTACTCGTTCTAAAGTATCTCGTGTTATGCGTAATATGGTATCTAGTAAGTTTATGATGTTAAACGTTACTGGTGGTATTGCCAACGTATTATATGGTAAGACACAGATACAAATGGAAATGGCTGCCGGACAATTCTTTAAATACAAAGACTTCCGTAAAGGTGAGAACGAATGGATGCAGAATATAGGTAGTTATTTAGCTGATGCTTATAATGAAACTACTAATAACGAAACTAATGCTGTTATTAGATTATTCAATGTTATTGAATCTGATATGGTAACAGAACGTTATGGTAAAGGTAACAATCCTATGGGTAAATTAGAAAATCTGTTGTTTATCCAACAAACCGCAGGTGAACATTATATGCAGAACGCTACATTGTTAGCTATGCTTCATTCTCATAGAGTTGTTGCTGTTAATGGTAAGAATAAAGTAATGTCATTTGAACAGTTTGCTATGGGACTTAGAGAAGAAGCATTGCTTAAAGTTCTTCGTAAGAATAATCCTGAATTAGTTACTAAATATGAAACATTCAGAGATAAAGTGCTTGAATCATATATTGAGAAAGAACGTTATGTTAAGTTTAAAGCTGATATAATAACTGACTTCTTACGCTCTGTTCCTAAAGAGATAAGAGAAGAGTTTAAAGCTACCTATAAAGAAGATACTAAAGAAGAAAGAACTAAGTTTGAGAATCACCCTTCTTTTAGAGAAAGTCTTATCTTGAAGAACGGTGTTGCTACTCTTAAACCTAACAGTGGTCTTACTAATGATGATATTGCAGCTTTCCGTAATAAGGTTATATCAGTTAATCATCAAATACATGGTATCTATGATAAAATTGGTGCTAATCAATTACAACAATCTTGGTGGGGAGCTTTACTAATGCAGTTCCATAAACACTTAGTTCCTGGATTCCAAAAACGTTTTGGTTATCGTTTAGGTCATTTTGACGGTATATATAACGAAACTAGAGAATCTATTAGTAAAGGAACTTATGTTAGTTTAGGTGAGTTTATAGCAATGCCATTTAAGAAATACTACGAACTTAATGATAGTAACGAACTTCAAGCTGTTCGTACTCTTCAAGGAGTTGCTAAAGGTTATGCAGATTTTGTAGCTAATCTTACTACTTATTATAACATTCTTCCTGAATATGATAAAGCCAATATTCGTAGGTGCTTAGGTGAATGGATAGCTATTACTAAGGCAGTAGCACTATTTGTAGTAGGAAAATTAATGCTAGATGACGATGATGATTCTACACAAGTAGCCGACTATATTCTATATAGTGCTGACCGTCTAATGTCTGAAACTATTCAATATACTCCATGGGGAATAGCTAATGAAGGTAAGAAACTATATAGTCAACCAGTAGCTGCATTAAGTATTGCATCTGATAATCTTAAATTACTGGAAGCCTGTTGTAGTTATATTATTACTGGTAATCCTGATGATTTATATTATAATTCAGGTACTTATTCAGGTGAGAATAAACTTAAAGTTAATATAATGAAACAGATACCATTAGTTAATCAAATTATAAAACATCAAAGACTTGGTGCTAATAATAGTTACTATAAAGTACGTAGTAGTCCGTTTAGTGGTTTAGGTCAAGTTGTTGCTAATATGATTACTGATGAAGATGAAGAATAACTAACTACTTAATATTACAACTCATAGGAAAGTCGGATTGCTTGTGAAAGTAGTCCGACTTATTGTTTATATCAAAATAATTACTACCTTTGCAGTGAACAAGTACCTACCGTCTCGGACTGTTGTACGGGATTTAGCATTTGCTATCTGACTAACTAGATTAGTTGCGTGTAGTGTGGAGAGCTAGGGAACTCGATTAGTCTTAGTACTTATAAGTACTATTTCATTTAGGCAGTGTCTCCGCCCTAGTGCAAAACCTCGGACGATAAATAGAAACAAAGCTACAAGGATTAGTAGAATGATTGTCAATAGCGATTGATTTAGCTTCACTACCCGAAAAAGAGCCGAATACTATTTACTCCGTCTATGACCTCACTATATCCAAAAAGTTCCCAAATGTTCTATCTAACGAAGAACATCTTCCTGAACACTATCCCCAATGCCGTTAGTATTATTGTTTGGAATACTATTATCAATATTAGCTTTACTATATCCCGCTAGCCTAACGGCTAGCTTTCTTCCCCCATAAAGTAGTTGGTTTACCAGTAATTCCACCCCTTTATGGGGGATTTAGCGAGCTTTGCGAGCGTAGGCAAGTCCAGCAATACAATTATCCCTAGTACGTTGGTTTTATCCAAGTACAGTTTAAAAAAAGAACTATCAACAGTATTGCTACTATTAATAGTTCTAAGTTCATTTACTTTCTTTCATATCTTTCTTAGCTCTTTTGTATCCTTTCATATAACCTTCTACATAGGCTTTAGTACATAGATTTGATTGTATTGGAGTACAAGGTCTATAAATACAATTCTTACAAGCTCTACTAAATCCATTAGATTGATAGGCTTTTACTTTAACGCTTATTCTTTTTGTCATAGTATTATAAAATAAGAGTACCAGTATTACTACTAGCACTCTTATTAATGTATAACTAAAATGATTATTACTTATTCGTTCTTATATTTCTTCTCTACTTCTTGTAGTTTCAGATAGATATTATTACGAGCTTTAAGTTTTGGCAGACTAGCCGCATACCGCATAGCTTTACGAATTTGATTACGCATGAACTTCTTCTTCGACTTCATTTTTTATTTCTTCTTTCGATTCAACATAAGGATTCAAGTATTAACGAACTGATTAAGTTCAACTACTACTCTTTCTCGATTATAAATATCGTTATCAGGAGTAGGAGTTATATCTTCAAGAACAACATGAATAGTATTACCACCGTTCTTGTCTTGCATACGAGCTAGACTATTACACTGATATACCTTATATGGTATTTTAGGATTTACTACTTTAGAATTATTTCCATAAGTTTCTATGGATAATATATTATTTAATTTAAGCATACTTTTTAGTTTTAAATAAGTTCTTTGAAATCAACGCCAGCTCTTGTAAGACGAGAAAGAAGAGTATCAGAATAGTTTCTCATAGACGTAAGCTGACAAGCCATATCATTTCTCTCTTCTGCATCAAGTTTCTTAAAGAAAGGATTGCTATTAATAAATTTATTAAGTTTACCAATCTTATCGTTAAGCTCTTCATATTCTGTAATTACTCTTTGAATATGAGGAGGATATTTACTTTCTTTAGGTTTAACATTAATACCGTATTTAGCCCATTGAAGAACAAAACCAAGATGTGCCCAAAGGTCATTAACAACTTCTTCCATAGCATATTGTTTGCCAAGTTCCTCACTATAATTCTTTGGGTCAACACAAGAAGAATGACGAACAGTATCGAAACCACTGCGAGTATGAGCATTAACAACAGTAGTCTTTTCTCCTATTGTTGTAACATGCACATCTGTAATAAAGTTCTCAACATCTTCTTTTAGAATCTTAGTACCGTCATTATTCTCTGAAAGAGGATAATACGCAGCATCAGCTACATCTTTTGGTGTCCAACTTTTATATCCATCTGGATAAGTAACTTCATAACCCATATCATCAGGATGAGCATTACCTATTTTATAACCAGTTGATAGAGCCATACTAGCTCTCATTGGTTGAAGTTCAACCATTTTAATTCCAATTGCTTTCATAATTTAATCTTTTATAGCTTTAAAATTAAGAATAAAACTTTCACAACTACGACAGAACTTTTGTCGCTTATCATTAACATAGAGAAAGGCATCATACCAATCTCCGTTAAGAGGATTCTTACTTTTAATCTTAGTAATAAGAGTATAAATATTACCAGTTTTGATATGTTTGAATTTATACCCTTTATTTCTAAGTATTAAGGCTTGAACAAATGACTTTAATTCAATCTCTTCCATTACTTTCCAGTACTACCAAATCCACATGTGCCACGTTCAGTAGTTCCTAACTCTTCAAGAGTTTCTACTTCATCCCAAGTAATCTTTTCACGACGACGAACAAGAAGTTGACAAACACGGTCGCCTTTCACATAAGGACATCCTTCTTTCTTAATTAACTTATTAAACTCTTGTCTTGCACACATAATAGAATTATAAGCATTTTCGTGTTTAACACGTGTAACAATATCGTTAAAAGCATTACCAAAAGTACTAATAATTCTAATTAATTGACGAGAAGTACGATTCTTGAAAATAACACGAAGTTCTCCTCTATAACCCCAATCAAGAGTACCAGGACTATTAGGCATATAAAAATCTGTTTTAGTATTGCTACTACGAGGACGAAGTTCCATTTCATATTCATCAGGAAGAGCAAAGTGTAATCCTGTATGAATAATAAATCTATCTCTGTCTGAATCATATTCTATGCTCTTAGCATAGACATCACAACAAGCATCTCCTTCTCTACCATAAGTAGGTAATGGAACAGATTTATCTTCACGCCATACTTTAACAGAGACATCATCAATGTCTTGTTCTAGTTTTTGATAAAGTTCATCTTGAGTTAATAAACCAGCATTAAATTCAATAATAGCATTAGCTATTGCTTTACTTAATTTACTCATTGTTTTCTAAAAAAAGTTAATAATTTATTATCTACTTCTATGCCATAAAGTGCATCTATTATATTTTTAGTAGATTCACTCATAGGTTATTTTCATAATTTTCATTTTTAAATTCATGATATTTACATTCAACCATATAAGATGGTTTAGTTCTACCTAAGAAATATATATCATTAAATGGACAATTACATTTATAAGTAGAATAACATATACGAGTAGGATTTACTTTCACACAATTAATACAATTACCACAAGTTCTTATTTTCTTTTTATTCTTCATAATTTACTCGTTATAATTGTTGTTTTTAAATTTATGATAAGGACAATCAGTAGGACTACTAGGTCTTTTCCAAGCTGAACCAAGATAATCACTATCTTCATTCATACATTTATAAACTCGATAATAATAGTAGTTTCTCCTATCCTTCTTTACTAGATGAACACAATTACCGCAAGTTCTTACTTTATTCTTCTTTTCCATATAGATACTTTAATAAATGAACAAACCTGATTATAAATATTACAAATAGAACATGACCTAATATTGGAATAAAGAATAAAACACAATTAAGAGTAACTGTACTTATTACTTCATCATCTAGTCTTTCCTTAGTAATCTTTAGTGCTATTGCAGTTATTACAAACTGAATAAAACATTCAATAACAGGGACATCTAATAAGATTGTTTTTAATACGGTTTCTAACTCCATTCTTTACCACAGTTAATACATTTAAAAGTAATTGGGTCATTTTCCTCTTCCCGTGGAACTTCTTCTAGTCTAGCACCACAATTAGGACAACGTGGAACAGTAAATAACCCAATTAGTTTTTCAATAAAAGTTCTTATTCCCATACATTAGCTAGAGCATAATTAAGAGCTTTAAGACTAGTATTGTAATCACCTTCGAATACTGTATTCTTCAAGCGAAGTTCTTCTGTCTTATACTCTTTAACGTTAGAGAAATAACCAGTAACAGCATTATAAGCACCATAAGCTGTACCAGCTATTAGTCTTTGACCAACACCTTCCTGATAATATTCAAAAGAATCACAGAGAGTATTTAGTTTCTGCATAGATATTCCAGCAGCTTCATAGGCAGAATTATCTCTACGGAATAGACCGTTATATAAAGACAATTCATCTACTCTCTCGAATTCTTCCCCCGTAAGGAAGGTTGCAGACAAATACTTTTTCACTTCTTCGTCTGATACTTTAGTTTTATATAATACTCGATACATATCTTCTTCCTCTTCTATCTTACGTTCGGTAAGACCAAGTATTTCAGGAACAGTAAGTATCTTAGTATTGACACCTTTATTATGTCTAAAAGATATATAACTTTCGGCTGATATTCTAGCTGCATGAAGTGCGTTCATACAAACAACTCTTATAGGAGTAATCATCATTTGTACAGCACTACCACCATCATGACTATTAGTAAAGACAAAGTAATGTTGAATAGTATCGTTTTTACCACCAATATTAATATCTTTATCAAATGTTGCTGACATAAATATCTTTTGTCCATAACCAAAATATCCTGCACGGTCGAGTTTTACTCTACCACCAAGAGCATCATCAAAGAAGCCAAAAGCCATTTGATTTTGTACTACTTCGTATCGAGACTTTACTTTCCCAAGAGGAATATTAGTATCAGTACGATAAGTTGCAAACTCACCAGGAACATCAACAAATTCAAAGCCGTTAACTACATTAGGAAAAATAGAACCATCACGACTAGCACCATTATCGTGTGCTGGCATTTTTGCAGACAATTGACATTTAGCAACTGTATAATCAAGTTTAGCTTTTACAATAGCTTCTTCTGTTGTTTTACAATCACTAACATCTACTCCAATTTTTCCTCTCCAAGCAATTCCACGAGCTTTGTACTTAATTCTATAATCTGAATCTCTAAAATTAAACTGCATATCTAACTTTTTAATAAAGGTTTTCTTCTATTGAATCAATGGCTTGTCTACGAGTACAACCATAAGTATTCATAATTTTCTCAATCAGTTCTTCTACCCAATCTTCTACTTCAAACATATTATTTAATTATTAATGATGTATTAGATACTTGTTTAGCAATAGTAAGGTCAGCATTTAAATCTAAATTAGCTGCAACAGCTGATTTACTAGTAGAAGATTTAAATTCTACCTTATGAGGATTCTGTCCAATCCATTGAGCAAGATTGAAATTAGTAGAATTTGCTAGTTCTGATAAACGTATATTAATAGTTATTTCAGTATCAATAGCAAATATATCATCAGTAGTTACGTCGACGAAAGGAGATTGCGCATCTTCCGGCTCCTCTATGGGGGAAGTTTCGGCTTTCATGTGAGCACTAATAATACGAGCAAGATATTCAATACTAAGACTTTCTTTAATTTCAGTACTTGCTAGATATTCAGTAACAATATCCATAAATTGTCGGATAATATCAGAGATACGAATATCGTCTAATACAGTAGCAGTTGTATTACGAGAATAGATTTTATAAGTACTACCCTCAATAACTTTATTACCTGACTTACCAGTAGAGCCAAACATAAGAACGGCTTCAAGAACAGCATCTTTAAGACGTCTAAGAGTATTATCTCTTGTTTTCTTAATTTGGTTAACACGAGCAACTTCGTCACTACATTCTTTAACGTCACATTGATAACGTTTAATTACTTGAAGATAATCAGCAATCTTATCTTTAAGATTATCTTCGGTAATACCTAGTTTTGCAACAAGTTCATCTGTTGCTTCACCTTCTTCGAGTTGCAAGATAATATCCTGCAACTCGGCTTTAATACTAAATAAACTACTTCCCATTATGTTTTGATTTAAAATAAGGTTTATCTTTAGTAGAATAACACATATAACTATTAGGACAATCCATAGTTCCCCACCTTTCGCAATCAGAACATGTAAGAGGACTATCTTTTTTAATTAGTTTTAATAGTCTATTTACTAACTTCTTTAGAACTTTCATTTTCAAATGTATTTATTGGATATTTACTTTTAGTTTCAAGAATAGTTCCATCAACAATAGTACCTCCTCTTTTAATAGCTCTAATACGAACTTTCCTATGATATGCAACTTCTTTAAGATTACTTCCAAATTGATTAATTAATCTTTTATTTTTATAAATAGCTACATAAAGACCCAGTTGATATTGTTGAGTAACTATTCCGATTTTACCAAGTTCTTTATCATTTATTACTGTTATCATATTCTTCTTTGATTAATTTATTCTGTTCAGATATAGCTTTCATAATAAGTTCACGAGAATCCCAAAGAGCTTCCGAACCAACACTTAGATAATAATGTTCTAATACTTCATCATTAGACATATTTTGAAAATCTACAAGATGAGGAGTATTCTTAATAACATCATCAAACTTATTAGTAATACTATTTAGAAGAGAATAAAGTTTATCACGAATAATAATATTGTTAGTATTATTTTGTCTAATTCTAGCAATAAGAGCAGGTATTATTTCACCGTTTTGCATTATCTAATGATTTAATATATTCCATAGCTTCTTCACGAGAATAACATAGTTTATCTAACTTAATACTACGTTCCCATCCATTACCATTATTAGTAATAACAGTCACACCATACGTACCTTTAAAGGAAATACCATTAACTTCTCTATTGTATAACCCGTGTTGATTATCTTTTTCAGAACAACTAAGTTCGATAATATGATTACCAACAGTATGATAACTATCAATAATAGGAGTAAATACATTAGTTCCTTTAATGACACTTTGAAAGATTTTAGCTCTATCCATACTATCTGCTTAATAATTCGTCAAGATAAGAATCTAAGTTTTCAATAATCATATCCAGACAATCTAATTGTTTCTTAAATAGCATCAGCTTAAAGTTACCAATATAATTATCTGTTCTACGAGTATAAGAAAGCTTACAATCTTCGTAATTGCTGTTAGCCTCTATACGAGTACTTTTTAACTGATTAATAAGATTAGTAAGAATGAATACTTGTCTCTTCTTATCTTTCTTACTTATTTCAGCTATAATATCTGAAACACTTTTTATCTCATTTTCCATACTTACTTCCAGTTTGGTTTCTACACCATTCAATATTAGTATAATGATTATTAGCACTATTACCATCTTTATACCTAACATATTTATATATATTAGGTTTAGGATTAGTAACAAATGCTTGAGCAACGAGAGTAGCTATAAATAGCTTAGCACTATTACCATTGTGAAACAATGTAACATGAGGTCGTTCGCAACCTTTACCACGATACCATTTAAGATAACGTTTACGATTGTCAGACCAAACTTTTCCGTCTTCTCCTATACAATAATTAGGAAAATTAGGAATAGTGACGAATCTAACTGTGTTTTTGACTTCTTTCATACTTTTTATTTAAATAACGTGCACGAAGTTTAGCTTCTTCGTAAGAATAAACTTTCCTATGCTTAATAATATGATTAAACAAATCAAGAGGAGCATAAACACCAGCAGTCCTTTCAATCTTACCGTTAAGATAATTGTCGATTTTCTTAGATAGTTCTTCACGAGTTATTACAATATATAAGAACCTAATAGAATTGCGATATGCAATATTATCATCAGGTTGTCTAACAACTATGTATTTAGCTTTTATTTGCTTCTTCTCCATTACTTCATTCACAAATATAATCAATCTTAATATCAGACCAAAGAAAATCTTACTGTTTTTCAGCATATACAGAAAAACGATTCTAAGGCTCGTCATTAAACGTAAGACAAAAATAGTATAGTTGTTAAGGTTGGCATAGTAAATCGCACAGAGACGAAATATCAGCTATTCTCGTTGATTTCCCCCATAAAGGAGTGTTGTTTCTTATACGTTCCGACAGTCCTCTTTGAGTATAAGCTAACGATTTATCTCACAATCAGAATATATAGTAGTAACACTTAGCTTTACAGGGGAACAACAAAAAGCCCTACCACTAATCTTTCGATTAATGATAGGGCAAGAATCAAACCACGACTTACTTTAACAACTTATATACTACAAGGTTATCATCCTCTTCTTCTTTTACTAACTTAACATTAGTATCTGACTTAACATCGAGAACTTGTATAATATCAGATGCAGAAACAGAATAATAACCATAATCAGAAACAGATACATTTCGGCATTGACCTAGAACATTATCTGTAACAAAACCTAGATACATACCGTCTTGTCCTTCTATTGGGTCGAACTTAGACATTATAAGCATCCTTAGTTTGTTATTCAAATGTATATCTTTTATTATCAGTTTCTTTTTCTTATAGTCTATATAAGATTGATTATAATTAACTTTCTTCTTCGTTATTATTTGGTAATCTTGTAGGCTCATTATCAAGTATTTTTATAACATTTCCATGTGAGGGAACTTCCTTGACACCTGACCTACATCTAAATTCAGCAAACGCTATCTTTCCAATAAACTTGTCTTTATTAATAAGATAACTTTGACGAGTAGAAGCATCACCAACTGGCATACATTCAAATGTTTCACCATTAATATCATTACGAAGAACAAACTTACTAAAGTTAGGTCGTTTAGCTCCTTCGGGAATAATATCTAGGATTTCAAATTTACCATCTAATATTGGTTTACTTTTGTACATAGTAGAATTACGTTTACCAAACTGATATGTAGCATAAGGATTTCGGAGAATAGCTCCCTCGAACTTAGCTTCAACAAAGATGTCTCGATATTTAATAATATCTTCATCTCCATTTACATTATCATAAGTATGAATAAGAACGAAACGATTCTTATTATTCATGTGATAATCAAGAATAGCTTTAGCATTAACGTAATTAGGCATCTTAAACTTGCCAAACTCTGACTTCAATAATGATATACGACTAGTTTGAATCATATCATCAATAGCCAAATCATAACACCAAAATTGAAGAAAACGATTATACGGACTTTTAAGATTCTCGGCAGCACTTAGAATATCATTTAGTTCAAGACCTGGAATATATAATTCTCCGTCTAATACTAGATTATCTTCTAACATACGATTGAATAGCTTGTCTGTAATAACATCATCAAGCAATATATTCTCCAATACAGGACATTTATATTCAAGTCCTTTACGACTATGAAATACAAGACCTTTAGTTTTAAAGAATCCTTCACCACGCATAACAGCTGATATATTACAACGAACACCGTTAATCTTAATTTGAGCTAACAGGTTTTGTTCGTTATTATATTCATATATCTTAGCTAGCATAGGAAGAACAAATCCTTCATTATTAGTATTGTATTTAGGAAGATACATATCAAGATAATGTTTCAAAGCCTCAATATTAGGTATTTCTTGAGGAGCTGCATCATATAATTCGGACAGTTCCATACCTCCTTCTCTACGCTTAGCTGCGACAATAGTTTTCCATTCTTTCTCAACACCTCTAGGTGGAACATATTCAGATGTAGTCCCTTCTTTACCAACAATACCATACTTTAGTATAATCTTGTGTCCTAGTATTTCAGCTGACCAAAAGATTGGTTTACCTTGTGCATTACGTTTATAAAGAATAATACTTTTCGATTCGCTCATAGTTCTTCAATTTTATATTTGTTAGGTTGTTCACGCATAAGACCAATAGCAACTTCTCTATCAATAATCATAGACTTATTAGTTTCAATAACAATAATTCTAACTTTAGAATTGACAGGAGATGAATCAACTTTCCGTTCCTTTATGGGGGAAGGTTTGCCAATTCGTTTAGCACCAGTCTTATTAGTTCCACCTCTTTTCTTTTCGTAAACAATAGGAGGATGAGTTTCTTCATATTTAAGATTAGCTTCATGAACCTTTTCAAGAGATTCTTTATCATATCCTAAATATAAGAGAGCTGCCATTATCCATTTATATCTGAAATGAATAGTCTGAATATAAGGATAATTAGGCAAATCTAATTCATGAAGATAACTAGCGATAGTATCATAAACACCATTAACTTTAAGATTATGTTGAATCATCCTAATATCCGATTCGTCTAACTCGTAACTAAACGGATTTGTATTTAACTTCATTTGCTGTAAGTCTTACAATTATGTATTTATTTGGTTTACCTATTCTCGCATGATAGAACTTGAAACACTTTAGATAATCAGTACTTTCAGTCCACTGTATAAAGTTTCCTTTAGATACCGAAGTATTAGCTTCATAATTGAATTCTCTAGGTATCTTATGAGAACTGTACAAATCTTTAGCCAAGTACTCTTTAATAATCGCAATATGTTCTGCATTATCAAAGTCAAAGTTACCATAGATTTTTATCTTAGAGAAATCTATTGGTGTACCGTCAGACAATGAAATACGAAACAATGTATTAGGATTATCAATCATTTGTTGCTTAATATGGTTTAAGTAACTCTCTTCTTCATCTGTTAAAGGGTACATAAAATAATAGCTATGAACAGCTCCACTATTACCGAAACTATTTATAGCTATTCTTCTCAATGGTGCGAATGAGTTAAAGTTAATCACTCGCAATTCTTCTTGCGCTTTAGGCAGCGGCTTATATTCTTCTTCTCTAATCATATTCAAATAATGATTCTGTTTGTTCTATGAATAAATTAATAGTTTCTTTAGAATACATAGTAATTAGCTCCGAGAAATCTTTAGCTCCATAACTTCTAGGAATAACAATAGGTATAATACCATATTCTTTACGTAACCTACGAGCACCATGTACACCGGTCAGGTCACAGTCGTAGAATGAAACAAGTATTCCACCGTCATTTAGTTTAGATTGAAGCCAATTATATTCGTAATCTTTAAGAACGTAGCTCTCCGAAGTAACATTAATTACTCCTATTTTAGACTCTGACAAATTCCCCCTTAAAGGATAGGAATGTAACCAATTACTTAATGCTAGATTGTCTTTATATGATTTAGTTATAATAATTATATCATACTTAGGCTTATCAAGATTAAGTATTCCAACAAGACCATTATGATTGGTTATGAACTTTACTTCTCCCTTACTTCTATCTCGAAGAGGAAAGTAACATTCAATATTATAGATACCGTTACTATCTAGTCCAGTAACATAAGCATAACAAGGGTCAGATTCTTTATACTTATATTTAGGAATAGGTTGACAATACCTATTAATATACATTTGGTCAACAGGATAGACAAAATGAGTATTAAGCCAATGAAGACCAATTTCCCATTTTTTCCAAATATTCTTATCGTTATTATTCCAACTTCTAGTAGCTACTTCAATAATAGGTTTACTTGCTTTGATTTTAGATATTACTTGTTTAAGTAAGATTTCATTCTCATCGTCAACTTCTCCGTCATATATTATCTTACGGAAAGTATAAGCTATGTGCTTTAGTACATAATAGAAATCTGCCTTATTAGCAACATTTATATGACGACCAGTTTTAAAACTTAGAACATAAGCTACTAAATCAAAACAGTCACCAAAGAAAGAACCATTAAAATCACATGCTTTTAGCTTATGATTCTTATTAAAAGCAAAACCAAATGTTGGATGATTATCAACACGTAAAGGAGAACATATAAGAACATTATTTTCAACACAATCATTAACTACTGATACAGGTATACCCATATACTTAGCCATAATCATTTCCTGACTAACCTTAGATAATATAAACTCTTTTGTTAAGTCTTGTCTTATTCCTCTACGCATAGTATAACTAGATAAAATAAGCCTAGCTTTACACTAGGCTTATAACATTATTAACGAAATATATTTGGATTACTTAGAATGGAAGTCCACCATTGTCTTCTGAATCAGGAGCAAATGCAGAACCTTCAGTTGGATTAAAAGTACCTGCCGCACCAAAGTTTGGCATACCACCCATATTAGGTTGAACAATTCCTGCACCCATTGCAATACCACCAATACCTGGGGCAGCTGCAAGATTAGGAGCTTTCTTTTGTTTTGATTGAACACCGTCCATAGGAGCAATACGTTCTTTAGTAATATCAAACATAAGACTAGGTTCTTTAAAATGAGTAGCATCCAACATGAACTTCTCTTCAAAGATACCTTGTCCGACAATGTTCGGGAATACTAAGTCGCCTTCTTCTGAACCTTGACCGGAGAAAGCCCAATCACCTTTGTTCTTGTAGTAACGATTAAGTCTGAACCAAAACTGTCTTTGGTTGCCTACTTTATCAAGTAATGCAGACTTACCATTCTCACCACCTGTTTCAACAAGTTTAACTACATTGTCAAACAGAACTCCCCAAGCCTTGATAACATCTTCTACTTCAACTGGTTCATACTGACCATTATCGTCATAATCAACATAACCAAGTTCAAGCATTTCAGATTCTTCATCAGTCATTTCACGACCTTTGAATACAACTACATCAAGGAAGTGTTTTATCCAAGCAAAGTCCATATTAATAAACTTCTCTTTAGCACCGCCAGGAATATAGTCAACATTACTTTCATAAGCCCAGAATGTCTTACTAGCAACACGAACATCAGCAGGATTAGTATGAAGAGAAGTAGCTTCAATAACAAGCTGTGGAACAGCTTTTCCTGCAAATGCCGGACGCATATTGCTTTCTTCTTTCATAGTTACCCAAGCAACACGAGCATGAAGATGACCAACAAATAACCAAAGATTATTAATAGCATCTTTGTGAGAGAACTTCTTACGAGAAGTAGTTCTTGTCTCATTACTAATACCTCTACGACGCTTTTTAGGAGCAGTAGTTGCAGCACTATTAGCTGGTTGATTTACTACTGATTCATCTACTTTGGCAGTTCCTTCTTTTTGAGTACTCATAAAAATTGTTTTTATAAAGATTAATACTAGCAATAACAAGTTGTACAGGCTTGCTATTGTTTATTGCAAAGTTTCCAAATATAATAAATTTCAAAATTATAGCCAATAAAAAAGAGCTAAATTCAATTAAGAATTTAGCTCTTTATAATCTAGCTTTTACCGGAAGAAGTCTTATTTAGCTGACTGACGAACAGAAGGTTCTTCATCAGATTGGAAGACAATCTTGTAAGCACTAACTTCAACAGTTTCTTTTTCGTCACCGATAACTCTACCAGTTTCAACAGCAACAGAGAAAGGTTCGTTAAGTTTAACCTCGAATACACGGTTGATTTTCTCTGCATCTTCACCGAGATTCTCTTTCAGTTCATTCCACATACTGGAATCAGAGAAAGTCAACGGCAAACCAACACCATTAAGATTGGAAGAAGTAGAAGTACGTGCACCAGAGTAAGCACGAGTAACAGGAGCATAATCATCAATAGTGATTTCTTCTACTGACTTGCCAAGTTCCTCTGCAATCTTCTCTTTGTTCAGTTCAAAAGCAGCAGCCTTTTGTTCAGCTGTCATACGAACACCAACAAGTTTAACTTTACCGTCTTTCTCGAACAAAGGTACACCTTTACAGATACCATATTCGCCAAAAGTTTGGATAAGTGCAGCACGAGCAGCTTCTGTACCAAATTCAACATTGTTAGCTTCGCACCATACAACAACTTCGGCATCACGTTCAGCAATAGCTGCATCAATATCAGCAACATTACTAATAAACTGAACTGTATCGCCAGGAACAAGACCCATGATACGAGTAACTGCACCTGTAAGACTAAACTTAGCTTTAGTGCTGTTAGCTGTCAATGTAGGTTCGTTACTAGATTGCATTACTCTCTTACCACTCTGTACTGCGGAAAATCCAAATTGAAGTCCCATAATTGTAAAATTTTAAATGATTAATAATTAATTATTAAAAGTGAGCATATAGCTCATTGTTAGCGTAAAGTTTTGTCTTATTTCGTATCTATTGATTAGCAATAGTTAGACTTCTATTACTATCAAATCTCTACAATATCAGCATCATCAATACTCATATTGTTCACTATCTTAGCTTCTGTTGTTTCCATACAACCAAGTATGACATCAGCAGCTATATCACGAGCTGCAAGCGTAAAAGCTCTATGACCGATAAGTGTTCTCATATACTTAGTATAAGTATCTTTACTAGCAAGTCCAGCAGTTACAGCATCGCTATAACTAAAATGACCAATACTAGTAATAACTCTATTATCTACTATACGAGTAAGTTTATATTCAGTAATATAATCACAAGGAACATTAGGTATTCGGAATATTGGAACTAATCCTTTCGCTGCAATATCTTTAGCTTGTTGTTGATTAGCTGCAACACCGAACTTATTATTCAACTGATATTCCTTGTAGATTGTACCGTTATAATCTTGATAATTTCTAACTGGATAAATACCAATTTCGTCATTATCAGAACTAGCATTAAATTCATCAGCTTCTCTCTTGCTTTTGAATCGCCTACAATAGTCAGGTATCTTACTATCTATATAAACATTATTACCGTCTGTATATTCATACAGAGCTATATAATCTTTTGTGCACTCCCATGTTATAGCTGCCTTCAATAATAATGCTTTGATTAAGTGAACGTCTAATGTAGTTTTACCATTAATAACTCCTAGATGTTCAATACAACTAGTAAACGGTAAACCTAACTCTTTAGCACGGCTATATATTGCAAGACCGTCTTGAATAGTCTTAATACCGCACTTATCACTAGACATTACTGATTTCAGATACAACTCTAACTTACTCCTATCATCGGGATTGTAAATGTCTAGGGTATTAAGAGCAGAAGCCATAATCATACTACTATTATTTGATTTTGCTTTTGGTTCTGTCTTAGCTAGAGTTCTTTCATTCTCTGTCTTTACTTCTTCCATTATTTCAAAGGTCGCTTATTGATTACTCTACAAAGATACTAATTTCTTTGTTAACTCCAAAGACTAGCATCAATTATTCTCCTATTATGAAATCAATTTCACTATCTTTAACTATTTCATAGTCTTTTCCTCCTTTCGTCTCTATTAACTTCTTCTCTTCGTTCGTACCTCGACAATATATCTTATATATAATGTTAGGTACAGAACTAAAAGATAGATTAGGTATTCGATATTTTAAGTCTCGTATGGAGCTACAAAGAGGTGACGTGAAAATTACAACGTCTACAACTCCTTTAAAGCTCGTATCAATAGAATTATTTGCCGACAATACTTTCATATAGTCGTCGTTAAACAGTTCCAAATTTCGCGTTCTTTGGGCTTGAGCTTTTATGATTACAGGCTGTCCGACTTTAGCTCCTGATTTATATACTTTAGGTTTTCCGTTTTTGTCATAAGCCTGTATTCCTTCCATATCGTTATGATAGTTTCCGCAATAATCATACTGTAATATACTTATTCCAGTTTGGAATATCTCACCATTAGTCATAATAGATTTGCCCTCATACTTTATATTAGCATTTAGATATTCTGTTACTTTACTGGCAAATACTCCATTTTTTGAAATAATTAGTATTCTCTTGCCTATATTTTCCTTAACTATATCAAGTATAGCATCTAGCTTAACAATATTATCAGTTATTATCTTAGTTCTTTCTCTGATAATATTATAAGTTTGATTAACTCTCTCAATTAAAGAACTAGGATTATATAGTTCGTCTATCTTACGACACATAGAATCAGTCATATCCATTTTAGCTGACCAACCATTACTTTCCGCTACTTGTAATCTACAAGTTTCAGCTGCAATATTTAGTCTAGGATTACCAGTACGACATTCTTCTAACTTATCAAAACTACCAAATATAGTAACACTTTCATTAATATATTGGCTACATCTATCATAATAGATTCTATCAGCATCAGTTAGGACAACACCCTTTTGGTACTCCTTTATGGGGGAATGAATAGAACGATTGATTAAGTGAGCATAATTAATTTCATATACTTTAGGCGCATACTTGTACATAAGTACAGCATTATCAGCAACACTATCAATAGCATTAGTAGCAAGTAGTTTAAACTTAAAGTAATTACCACTATACTTCTCTGCAATCTTTCGGAACTTCTTAACATTAATAGTAATAAGAACATCTTTATGACTACTAGGACTAGGCTTATATGGAGAACGTTCTACATATTCACGAGTAAGTATAAGACATTTCTTATCGGTAATTAATTGTTTATGAATGTCCTTTAGTTCAGAAGTATTGTCAAGATAATAAGTAATGTTAGCTCTATCTTCCATTGTTTCTGTTATTATAAGAGACGTTAGATTAGGAGTTTTAGCCACCATTTTATCAAGCACCATTGTAACGAAATTCATTACGCTTAATGGTTCTGATAGAATAACACTACCCACACCTTTGTTATCAGACCATTTATTAGCTGCTTCATTATAAATATCAGTTACATCGTTCATAATATAAGTTGTTCTTTATAATTCTTAGGATAAACAAGAGCATAACTACGATTAAGAGGACTACGTAGAAGAATAATATCTGTATATTCAATAGTATTCCAACCAATATCTTCAACAAAAGATAAGATTAAACATTCTAATAGTATATTATAACCTACTACCATTCCTTTAAAACTATCATAGTCAACTTCCTTTCCTAGATTATTTATACATATCTTTTCTATATCCATATTCAAGTAATTTTTAATTCCTCTTTATAAGCATTAGGATGAATATAAGCATAACTAAAGTTACCGTTTTCATTTAGTATAATAATATTACTATCGTTTCCAATCAATTCGTAATTAGTAACAGGACTAAGAGAAACAATAAGATAATTAATTGCTATATTATAACCTATAACCTTAGCTTTGAAACCTTTATAATCAACTATTTTTCCTAAGTTATCTTTGCATATCTTTTCTATATCCATATCAGTCAAATAAAGTATTTCTCATTCCATAGTATTTCTTAACTAAACGTTTACCTTTACCTTTATTATTACGACTTTGCTCTATTGGTTCTATAATAGCCATAGCTTCATTATAATAATATAAGTAATTAACATTTAATTCAGATATATCAGTATCATCAACAGTATTACATATAGAAACACGTTGACCTGCACATAAAGAACTCTTTTTAACTTGTTCTTCACCATTATCATTCCAGCCCATACTCTCAACCTTCATGAGGGTTCCCCCCGTAGAGGAGATGTAAAACCTTGTATTCCTCTGCACCACATCTGTTCTTATCTTTCCGTCTACTACATGAGTAAACTCTAATCTATACTTATGATTAACATTTTGAGTACGACAGAAATCAAGAATAGATTTAGCATTACGAAGAGTTTCCATAACAGGAGTACCATTAATAAAGTATTCAGTAATACATTTAGCTACAATAGGAGAATTATATCCTTTAGATAAATCCTCTAAGAACATCTTAGGATTCATTCTACCTTTGAACTTACTACTTCCATCACGTTTAACAGTAAGATAACTATTAACACCTTCTGTTACATATTTAATATAATATGTAAATTCTAGTTCTAATCCAAGATGTTTCTCCCACCAATGACATATATCATCAGCAGTTTTTTCTAGTTTTCTAGGAACAATAGTTACAATACCGTCTGTATTAGCACTTATAACATGAATACCTGCAAGTTCAAGTTTCTCTATTAACATCAATAAAAATAACTGACCATTAATAGTAACTTGATACATTGCTTTTTTGTCACATAAGAAAGACTTCTCACTTCCCATTTTACCAAATATACCAGCATTTGCTACAATCTTTAGACAAGCAGCAGCAGTAGCATGTTTATCTCTCCCCATAACATCAAGAGATTTATCTTTGGCTAAATGTTTATGTTCTAGTCGTTCATCAACAATAGTATCAGCTATACGAAACCATGCTTTAGGAATAAGGTGTTTCTGACATACTTTAAGACTACGTATCATATTAGGATAGTAGCTTGCAACATCTCTATCAACAATAATATTATCATCATTTTCAGTGTATACAGCCGGAATCTCGTTTGAGTGTAAACCGCCTGTTGCGATAGTGTATGACGTGCCCATGAAGGTAAATTCCCTGTCAAATTCGCCCTTTTCCCCACGTAGGGTTAGCGAACGTATGTCCGACAAAATATCGTTCAATTCAGGCGTGGAAAATGAGATTTTGTCTGACAAAATTTCGGAAACTACGATTTTCCTACGTATTGTCTTAGTATCAATGAAGGCTTTAGGATGCAGACCAGTAAACTTACTATATAGTTTAACAATAACTTTATCAGCTATTGTACTTCTACTTGCAGAGAATACATCTACCTTATATTCTTCACTAATACGATACCTTAGAAGAACTTCTTCTTGATTCATTCTAATTAGTTCGGCAACAATATAAACATCATTGTCATTATAATCAGCCATTTCTTGAAGATATTCTCTAGGTATGAATCTTTCAAATACATTACGATAATGGATATTAAGTTCTCTATCTGTCATTCCCTTAGCTTCGGGAAGTCTCTCGTGATAATAATGTCTATCTAAGTCACCAATAGGTGGCATAGTATACTCTTTTAGATTATACCATTTAATATTAATAGAAGTCTGTTTAAGACTTTTATGATAATGGTCTAGCCTAAATATTTGGAATAAATCCAAGTCTCGAAATGCCACGTTATTACGTAGTATAAGAGAAGTGAAATTATCAGTCCAAAGAGTATCATTATTAGAATTACGAATAACTCTCTGTGATGTTTCATATAGAAATGTAATAAGTTTACTAGGTTTATCAAATTGATTATAATACATTAATAATGCACTTAACATTAAGCGGTCGTACTTACGATTATTATAACCGAAGTAATCTGCCTTCTGTATTAACCAATATAATAGATTAAATAAATCACTATCATCATCTTCATATAAAACAAAACGTTTCTTAGGTATTGTTTCTAAACGTTTCTTTATCTCTGCAACACTAAGTTTATCAATAATAGGAATAGCTTTTCCCTCATTATCAACACAATCAGAAAATGTTTTAAGATAACTACGTAAATCAACAAATACTACCGAGAAGTAATTTCTAGTTACTTCGACATCATAACACATAGAACTCATATACTTATACTTTTTATTTACCGTAACACAAATATAAACGATTTTTGCATCTACTACAAGCTGTATATAATCTACGAAGAGTATTATCTATATCTCCCCAAGGATTACCAGTACGCATATCAAATACAATATCATTTACATCTATATATACATCGGCATAAGTACTACCCTGTGCTTTATGACTAGTAAGAGCAAAACCGTAATCTAAATCACGACTAAACTTTATTTTACCAGTAGACCTATCTAATAAGTTGGCTAGTAACAAGTTTCTCTCTCTAAATTCATAGTATTCCTTCCAACGCTTACTTCTATTATATTTCTCTGCATTAATTGCATTTTGAATATAAGTTTCACCTAACTTATAATAAAGCATAACATTATTAAAATTAGAATGGTCTACTACAAATAAAGGTTTAGTTCTATTGCCACCATTAACTTGAATGAACGTAACATTAAATCCAAAGATTTCATCTTTATTAGTAAAATTCTTAATATCATGTATTATATAATCTTCAGAATTTACAATAATAGTATCTTTAAACTCATCAACAAAAGTATTATAAGACATTACTAAATCATTACGAGTTAGAATTGCTTTATCACTACCTTCAATGATATTTTTACGAATGAATTTATTCCATTCAGATACAGACTTATTAGTATAAGTTATTAGTCGACAAGTATCAACATCTCTAGTAAACTCTTCGTTATAAAATCCGTCTATTACAAGAGATTGAAACTCGTATGCACCACAAGTATAATATCCTTTAGTTTGAGTTGAATCAAAAGCATATCTATTTTTATTGATATATTCTAGGAATTTCCAACTCCTATTATCAATATCTTTTCTTAGTATCTTTAATAACTCACTAACAGGATTATCTTCTTCTTGTCTAACAATCTGTCTAAGAGTATAAAACTTAACATTATCAAAACAACGTGAACAAGACTCTTTAACAGGTGGTAATTGGTAATTATCACCCATATAAATAAGCATACATTCAAACTGTTCACATTCTCTTTCTATAAGAGTTTTAAGATTAATACCAATCATAGACGCTTCATCAACAATATATAACTTATATTGTTTAATCTTCTTTTCAGCCAAAGGGTCAAAAGGAGGATTATTAACATCAAAATCAGTAACATCAGTATTAAGTCTTAAACCTAAATCACTAGCCACAGTAGACGTAGAATATCCAGTAGATGCACGAAGTACACGAGCTGCCTTATGAGTAGGAGCTGCAAGACCAACAACAGATTTAGACAAACCACATCGTCTAATTACTTCACGTATCATATAAGTTTTACCCGTACCAGCAGCACCAATAAGTGCACGCTTATAATCACCTGCAACATAACCTCTTTCTATAAAGGCAACAAGATTTTCATAAGCAATCTTTTGGTCACGAGTAAAACTACTCAAGACTTTATCGTCTTTCTTAGCATCATCAAATTTTTCAAAATTCATTGCATTTTAGTAAGAATCTATCAATATTATCACGACATTTAAGTATATAACCTTTAACAGGTAATCCTATCTTAAATGGAATATAACAACTAGGCATAACACAATAGGCATCAGTACATCTAACAATCTTAGTAGGTCTACCATAATTATCTAATGCACGAGTATATATTGTCTTAAAACCTTTACATGAGTACGAACGTTCAGACAACATAATAAGTTCATTACTATCTTTAGGTTTAAACTTATACATGTTATCATGTAGAACAATAGTTCCAGTAACAATCTGCATTATTACTTTCTCACGAGGAATTTTCTGTTCCTCATTTACCGCTGATAGTTTGAAACTTAATCCCATAATATTAAGGTTTGACTATTTGATTAGGAGAATACTGTCTATAATATGGACCTCTACGAGGAAATATCTTATACTTATCAGTATTCATAGTTCTAGGTAATGGAGTAATTTCACAACATCTATCACTATGAACATCTACGATAATACAATGATAAGAATCAGTACCCATATCATGAGAAATAACAGCTTTAAGTCCTTCAAAATATACATCAAAAGTACTATCAGGATTAACACATTGTTTTAAATCTACAACCATATTAATTAGCTTTAGTTTTATATATTTCGTATAACTTACTAAATTCATCAGAGGGCATACAAACAATAGGAACATTAGTATGCATTTGTTCTTTAGGAACAATACAGTTTCTTGCAGTAACTATTCTATCATCTTCAACAAACATTGTTTCAAGAACTAGACAATTACCAGCATTTAATATTTCCTTACACTTAGGACAGATATAAATAGTATCCGTACCAAACACAAGAAGCTCATCGCCACAAACTAGACATTTGCCAGTCGTGACAATGAGCTTACCATTATCTTGTTTAAACTCGTTTAGCTTGGACATAACTAGGAATACGTCTCCTTTCTTCCATTTTAACGAGTTTAACACTAGTACTTTCAAGTACATTAAGAGTAAAAGCTACTAACTTATAGCTCTTCTCTTGTCTTCCAAGTTTTACTTTCTTTTTAATCATTACGTTTAGTATTTAATTATTATTTAATAGGAGCATCTGACCGCTCCGCTTCGCTCCGCTCTCTTCCCCCATAAAGGAGTAATGATTCTTTTACTTTCTCCTTTATTTCATTTAGAATTCTCTTATTAACAATAGAATTTTTATTCTTTGTTTCACCAGTATACATGGAATCACTATACATAATTTTAAAATATAGTTCTCTGATATTCCTTTGAGAATCATAAATGTTTAAAAAGAAACTAACATAAGCAGCAGGTTTAATTCTACTAAGACGTATCTCAATAGATAGATGTTCTTCACCTAATACTTTTAACTGCAAAAGATGCAGTTCTCTAACTAGTTTAATAAATTCTCTTTCATTCATGTCGGTATATAGTTTTAATTAATAATCATAGAAAAAGGAGCAGACGCTTCTGCTCCAAGCTAAATAATTAATATTTATAAAAGTCCTAATTCTATCTCACGACAGTAATTTAAATTAGGGGTAAAAATTAAATTAAGTTCTGTTCTATCTCACGACAGTAATTAATAAACTTATATTAAACACAAATACTATGTATTTATAGCTGACATTTTACGAAGAGGATTTCCCTTACTTCAACCATTTGGTTAATGTTTCAACTTAGATTAGTCATCATCAGAGCTATCATAAGAAATAGCACGATTCTCACGAACAGTGCTATTATAATTCCATAAAACCTATATCTACTATCTTCACAAACAACAGATATATAAAATCACAATACGACAAAATTTAATTTTAGTTTAACTAAAACAGACAAACAAAATTGATAAAATTGGCAAATTACTCTTTATATATTTGTTTATAATCAACAAAATAGAATTCTGGATTATTTCTAATAAATTCATCACAAGTTATACGAGCTTTATCTTCATCATTACCTGAATAAAGTGTTTTAATGTTACCTTTAAAAGAACTTCTTAATTTATTATTATTATCACAAAATATAAGATTAACTTCTGAACAATAGAATACAGAATAAATCGGAGTTTTACTAGCTTCATATTTAGCAAGAAGTTTATCATAAGATTCTTTAGCACTGTCTCTCATATCACTAATATACTTGATATAAGATACCATAACATTATCCCATTGTTCAACAGCTTTAATCTTATCTTCAATAGAATACTTACCATCAAGAATATCTTCAAGAAGATTATTTAATCCTTTAACATTAAGATTTTCTAAATCTTCAAGAATAGCTTTATTAAATTCTCCTTTAATAAAAGCCTTACGATAATCTTCTTTAATAGAATCAATAAGATTAACATCAGAACCACTAGCTAAAGCACAAGCAATAATAGCTTCAACAATTTCTTTCATTATAATAAGTTTTATAAGTTAGACAATAAAAAACTCTACTAATATTACTCTAGTCTCACGACCTGAATAATCTTAATAGAGTGGAAACCGACATTTATTTAACCCTTTTGTCAGATATTAATTAAATAGAGTACGTATCGGTATTATACTAAACGTAAAATAATAACTGCAAAAGCTCCTAAAGCAATAAGAGAAGCAATAACAAAACCAACAGTATTATACTGTCTTTTAGCTTTAAGCTCTTCGTAGGCTTTATTAGCTCTATCTAATTTAATCTTGAGTGATTCGACAGAATTACTAAGAGCTTTATTATTAGCTTCCAATTGATTCTTTGCAGAATTTAATTTAGAAGACATGTTACGAAGTTCTTTATTTTCATGACAAACCCCTTCATACATAGTCTTATAACCATCAAGATTAGCATTAGACTTTTCATTAGATTTACGTAGACGAATAACTTCTGTCTTTAATTCGTTAACTGTTGGACGTTTCTTACTAAGAACATCGACTTCTTTCTTTTCATTCATAACTATTAGTATTTAATTAATCTTCAATATGAGTTATATCTAAGTCAAGGTCTATATTATCCTCGCTTAGAGTATTTCCAGTATTCCAATTATTAGCCATTTCACAGTCGAGATAGTCTATATCACCTACCAAACCACAAATAGGAAATTCTATGCCTTGTTCTTCGTACATAATCATAATCGTTTAATACGGATGCAAGTATAGAAATAAATAATGGAAATACCAAACAATAATGATAATTTTATTAATTGATATTACTAAATGCTATATATGATTTATAAGTAGAAACAATATCACTAGCAGGAAAACCGCAATTAAGAAGAGCATTAGTAATCTCGGCAGTATAAACATCGCAACAAGTAATAGTAAAGTTTTCATCATTAAACTTACGAATAACAGTAGGAGTATTAGCTTCAATAAAATAGATATTCATAGCATCAACATTATATTCAACAATATCATTTTCATACTTGAGCAATACAGTTCTTGGCGAAATAGAATATCTTAATTCATTAAATGCTTTACTAGCAATACTTGTATCTTTAAATGATATAATAAACTTGCTATCAATGCTATTAACAATATTATAACCACTTGAATCTAAATCATATTTTTCATTAGGTTTAAGATATTCCTTAACAGCACGAAATGCTCGTCTATAATATCTGAACCAATAAGTTCTTTCAGCTAAATCAGAAGTTTTACTTTCTAACTTTTCTGTAAGTGCATTATTTGTTTCACGACATTTATTTAGTTCATATTCAACATTCTCTAACTCAATAAGTCTTTTAGTCTTTTCCTTAATAATCTTATCACGACAATTTAACTCATCATTTAATTGAGATATACGTTGTCCACGAATATTAAGTTCACTAGTAAGACCTATTATCTGATTACGTAATTCAGTAACTCTATCACCACTATTAGTAAGTTGTTTTTCGAGAAACTCGATACGTTCAGTCAACTCATTATTATCAGCTTTAAGAGTTTCAATCTCATCACAATCTTTAATGGTATAAGTATTACCTAAATCAGCAAGTTCAAAAATAGAACCAAGTGATTGAAAATCTAAATCAATAATACAACCACTTTCTTCAACAATAACAACTCCATTAGTATGAGATACAAGAGTTAGATGCTTTTTATCAATTACAACAGCTTTCATAAATACATATATTAATTATTAAGAATTTAATTTTAAAAGTAATGAATCTATATCATAATAATATAGTACGATATAGTAAACGAATAAAGCTAATAACTATTATATAAGTTATTATAGTTTGAACTAAAGAACGGACGATAAAAACCTTCTTATAAGAAAGGTAATTAAACATCAAATACAACAAACATATAACTATTCCAATTAAAGATAGAAATATGTGGAATTGATAAGTAGTCATATACTAGAAAGATTAGATATTGCAACACAGATAATAACTATTGCCATAACAGCTATAATAGATATTGTCATAGACAAAGTATTAGACTTCTTATCAATGAGATAGTTATTCAATAAGAGAGTAGTAATAACAAATAATAATACAGTTATCATAAAGAGATAAATATCAGTATTCATAATGATATAAGTTAAATGGTAAATAAAAGATGAAGATGTAACAGCAATCACGCTACTTTATGGGGGAGAAAAGCGAGCTTTGCGAGCGGGACTAGACCAGCTAAGTAACAAACCAAATAGTAATCTAGATACTAATAGTAATACATATCTATACATATTTATACATATTACTATACTTATTCTATTATTCAATCTATTGGTAATAATACTATCCAGTCTATTATATAGCCTTATATTCAATCTATTGGTATTCTCGTTATCAGGTGTTATATATAGCATTAATATACTAGTGAACTATTCTGTAAGAATAGGAACTAGACCTCATACAATACAACCAAGATATAATACTAATAGTATATAGTGAGATTGGCAATAGTAAGATTAGATTAAAACCTAATAGTAATAGTAATAACATGTGATAGTACAATAGTATATAATATAGTAACAACAGCGATAGTAACAACAGCGATAGAGTATCGGAAATATAGTATCGGAAACATGGCGATAACAGTACAATCGAATAAATTTGATTTATACTCTATATGGATTTTGAATTAGCTTTAGGGTCAACATTAAGAGGTTTAGTTGAGTAAGTATGAGGAGTTGTATTGAGTTAAGGGAATGTAGTTTCGCTATCATCTCTATATCTTACTATTCATACTACTATTGATGCTATTGTTATTAGTAATAGTCTTCTTCCTATTGATGTTAATAATACTATTCATACTATTCATACTACCGTTGTTAATATTACTATTGTTGATACTATTGTTGTTATTGTATGAGCTTCTTCCTATTGTCTGCGACAATAGTCATCGACCTTGCGGACGGTCTTTTCGACCCCTATATATATATATAT
>ERZ1673753.137-NODE-137-length-99276-cov-22.250814_pt1 | contig 99276 bp, 93 predicted proteins | sample MGYA00580201_ERZ1673753 | MGnify/ENA primary metagenome ERZ1673753 (study PRJEB41218, sample SAMN15661747) | gut metagenome | host: Homo sapiens | place: Canada: London | collected 2015-08-20/2019-03-30 | study: EMG produced TPA metagenomics assembly of... | reverse complement strand
CCAGTTATCAACCCAATCCTTTGTATCAATATCTGTTGTCTCCAATAATTCCGAAATAGCTTCGCCAAATAATTTTATTAATAGTTGCTTGGATTCGAATGTGTTTTCCAATAATATTTTGTGCCCGAGATATGCCGGATCTAATTTGGGAGAAAAGACGCTTAACATTCTGGATGTATTATTCCTTATTGCCGATATTGAAGATAAAGCAAAATTCGATAACAAACCGTTGGTCATGTCTGCAAATTCTTCAACAATCAAAGTCGGAAGGCTTTCATACGATACTATTTTATCTTTCAATTCCGGATTATGTGCAAATTGAGTTTCCGAATTTTGTTTTTTAGCTCTAACTAATATCTTAGAATTTAAAGATTGAATAACGCAATCTCCTTTATGAAAAGAATGCTGATCCACTTTCTGATATATACTGTTCGTAATTTCAAATAAATCCGTTTCTCCAGTATACACAATTAACAGTTTCAACATCCCAGTTTGTGATAATAAATCAGATATCAATTTTAATGTAAACTCTCCGCGCGGATCGTCATTATCTGCATCTGCATCGGGATCTTCAACTTGGTTCTCCTCCTTTTCTATATCTAAATACCAATCTAAAATGACAACATCTGCTTTATTTAGTATAGTATTGTAACTATTAACATCAGAAATGGATTTGGGTGCATATACAGCACAGATTTTTCCAGATTGTGCAAATACATTCGATACATCTAATGCGCTAAATGCATTGTTAGTCATATCATTCTTATATGCTTTGTCATCAATAAAAACAATATTTTGTATAAAGTTGTTTGCAATTTCTTTCGATTGCTCAATAAATCTGTCTGCCATATTTTTATTGCATTTTTTGAATTTTAAAAGTAACTGTAGAGCCTTCCTTAGGTTGTGCCACAAATATATCATAGTTCTCTGCATTCAAAACCTCTTTACTGATACTCAACCCCAATCCTCTTCCATTGGGCTTTCTGGAAAATCTTAATTCAAAGATTCGTTCCTTATCTTGGGGTTTTATTTCAATACCGTTATTGGAAATGTATATTCCCGTATCATCCGCATGCAACCGAATAACTTTTTCAGGAACATCACTTTGTTTTAACCAATAAATGGCATTATCAATGATATTCACAAATACAGGATAGAATGTAGAACGAAATCCGTGTATTTTTCGACCTGCAAACCCGTTAGTATGTTTAAAAGCTATATTGTGTCGTTCAAGACGGGATTTGAACAAATCTATTAAAAATGTTTTAATATCCAATAAAGATATGTCTTCCCGACGTCGATTCAATCGTCGATTTAACGGGGTAAACAAATTTAAATAGCCGTCCAAATGTTCGAAATTTACCTTGATGTTTTTATATATTCCTTCCAATTTGATATCTACATCCGACCATGCTTTTAAATCTTTCAGACTATGTCGAATCGAATTAACCGTACCGTTGAATTCATGGTGCAATATTCCGACAGCCAATCCTAATTGGCTTAATTCAACGTCCGATTGCAATCGTTCCCGCAATTCCTCTAACTCTTCCGAAGCGGCTTCCGCTATTTGGTCATTTGTAATTATTTGACCGTCTTCGTTTTTTTCGACATAGAAACTTTCAAATTGTCGAATTATGCGTTCCATAACATCCGTATTTCGACTGCTTATGGATTCTATTTCTGCTTCCATTCTCTTGCGTTCCGTTACCAAATCAAAGTTATCGGCTTTATCGGTTGCCAATAATTTGAATTGATTCTTTACGCTTCGTATTTGATTATCCAAATCGATTATCAGTTCATTCGTAAGATCCTTAATTTTGCGAGAAACATCGGAAACAACATCATTGGTTTCGCTTTTCTTCTTCTTATTAAGTGACAGAGCTTCGGCTGAAATCAGTTCCACCGCTTGCTCCAACCGCTTTCGCTTACTTATTTCCAGATTCAACTGTGCCGTATAATCATCGATTAGCTGATCGATATTTTCATTGATATTTTTAAATACCGTTTGTTCCAGAATTTTAAACTCATTAAGGTACGTGTCAAAATCCGTTCTCATTGATTTTGACATTGCAAATCCTTTAGGACTTGTCACCGATATTCTTTTTCTGTAATCGGAAACTTTTTGTCTCATGGCAAATTCCAGATCTATTATCTTCTGGCTTGCTTCATCCGCATCGTTAATGTATAAAACCGAATGTAAATCGTTCCTAAAATTCGTAAGTAATTCTTCCAGTTCGTTTTCGAATTTATGTTCCGTTAAACCGGCAAAAAAGATATCGAGCTCACGAGCAAATCTCTCCTTTTTCGATTTGGCCAATTTATCCCGACGTTCAAGTGCGTTATGGTACGCATTGAACTCGTCTTTCTTCTGATTGAAGAATTCCGATTGTGCCGTTTTGTTTTTTTCGCTGAAAAAATCAGCGGCAAGTTGTACAAAGAAATTTTTTAAAATCGCTTGAAGTTGGCGATATGCTTTATTTTCAATAAAACCTTCGCGTCCGGCTTTCTCTACCAAACCGCTGTGTTCTCGGTCCGCTATTTCAATAGCACCGAACATTCGTCGATAAGAAAAGAAATATGTTGATGCTCGTTTCGAACGATTTTTTTCAATATCCAGAAAATCATAATCGGAGTCACCATACGGTAGAACTCGAATATTATCTCTATATATGTATAAACCTCCGAATTTATCTCCTTTGGCTTTAATCCTGGCATAATTTTCGACATCTACACGAGAACTTTTCAATTCTCCTTGTAAATACGCCAAGTTAATTTTAAACGGACCACATTCGGTTTCTCTATAATAGTTATCCCGCCAATTTACAATGTGATCAAATGTTTTTTCTCCATATATTTTTACTAATCCCTTGAATTGTCCGAACTCATCAAATTGCCCTTGAAAATGGTGATCCGCCAATTCAAATTCTTCCGTGGTAAAAAAGTGTTCTTTATCTATGATGCTGACAAAACTACCGTCATTCGCCCTATAGTCTCTAAATGAAATGTCAACGACGGGAGTAGGATGATCGGGGGTCATTGTATTGTGAAATCCCATCAACATTTTCTCGATTTTTGTAGCTTCGTCCGAATTGCCGTCTCCCTCTATATCGGAAATAATCGTATCGTAAACTGGGGAGATGAAAAATTGAGTTCCACCACAGCCATTGGTTAATTCAAATCCTTGTTGTAGTTGTAAAGAAAGTTGGTGTGGGTCAACTTTAAAAGACGTGATAGAACTTTTTATTTTTTCAAAATCCTTGTCGTCAATAAGTTCTTTTTGATTTAATTTATCAAGGGATTGTATTACTTCATTTTTAATACTGTCAATATCGGCTGCATTCGGCATATGAGAGTATTCTCTTACCGGAATAACAATATCCTCCAAGTTAATCCCCGGCAACTCGAATATCTCCCAATTAATGAAAGCCACAACAATATCATATTCTTTAGATCTTAATTTTGCTTTCGATACGATTAAAACCTGACTTCCTATTGATGCAATAGCCAATCTTCCTATGCCTTTTTCTCCCATGATAGGACGTCTTGGCTTTGATATGTCAATAGGCGGTAAACTGCTTTTTTTATTTGCCAATTTACTTTCGGTCCCGAGCGTAAGCCAACGAGTTTCAAATTCCTCTTTTGTCATACCGAGCCCGTCATCACGTAATACCAGCAGATTATTACATCGGAGAAAATCGATATCGAATTTATCCGCATACGCATCATGTGCATTTTTTATAAGCTCGTTAATAGCTGTAGGGATACCGGCAATTTGTTGCCGTCCCAATAAGTCGAGAGCTCTTGCCCGAGTTTTAAATTGTGCCATTGTTTTCCAGTGCTTTTATCGTTTCACCTAATCGCCGAGCATATTCACACGGAACTGCATTGCCGATTAATTTTGCCGTTGCGGCAATACTATTTGTTTTAAACACATAGGTTTTCGGGAATGTTTGCAATGTAGCACCTTCCCGTAAAGAAAGAGCCCGATCTTCTTCCGGATGTCCGAAACGTCCGTTTGAGATACTATAAAATTTAGTTGTAATAGTCGAAGCCGGTCGATGCCACCACATACGCCCGAATGTATCTTTAAAACAATCGTCTTTTCCTACAAAGCAAGGTAATTGCAATTCCGGATCATTTGCCCAATCAAGTCTGTTCCCGCCGTCGTGTTTGGTCTTTGCCAATCGTTTAAGACATACATCACTTAATCCGGCAACCGTATGGTTAAACACACTACTGTCTTTATGGCCTGCGCTAACTTTGGGAAAACCGTTCCTTTCACCTAAATAATCGGCTAATACGGTCTCTTTATCGTCCGCCTTAGGTAAATGTATATTGACATTTTCCAATCGTGTTGCGATAAGAGAAAATCTTCGACGACTTTGAGGTACGCCGTAATAGCTCATATCTACAACCTTATAAACAGGATTTTTATATCCGAGATCTTCCAATTTTCGTAGAAAATAAGGTAAGATGCTATCTTTATTTGTGATTATGCCCGGAACATTTTCCACTAATACATATCCCGGTCTATAATATTCGATGAACCGAGCAAAGTTTTTTAATAAATCCTTAGATTTTAAGGCTTTATTCTTATCCGTATTAATTATACTGTAAAATTGGCAGGGACTGCATCCTACCAAAATCAAAAAGTCATCATTTTTCCGTATCCCAAATTTTCGCTCAAAATAATTGCTCCGTAAATTCTTTATATTAGTTTGAATGAAAACACTTCCGGAATTATTGTATTCATACGTTTCTTTGGCATCTTGATCAAAGTCCACACCTGCTATAACGTTAATCCCTGCCTGTCTTAAACCGCAAGTCATTCCACCACCTCCGCAGAAAAAATCGATTGCTTTATATTTGGATGCCATCATCTTGATTACACATTTGCGTAGAACAAAGTAATTCTTTAATATCAATCTTTAACGTTTCGGCAATCGTCAGTAGTGTTTCTACCGAAGGTTGAACTTCGTTTGTACACCAACGAGAGACTGTCGATTCATTTTTACCTAATGCATGCGCCAACCATTTCCCTGTTTTACCTTGTTCCGCAAGCACTATTTTCAGTCGATTTATCCGCTTCATTTGCATAACTATTGCTATAATCTGCAAATTTAATAAAAACAACCCGAATGACAAAATGATTAGCGCGTTTTTATAATAAGAAATATTTCTAATATAAACATAAAAACATTCCGTAAAAGCGGTTTTATCCGTCGGCACACCATCGCCCAAACAGGTTTGTACGAACGTGTACCGACTGCCGCATAAGCGGAGAAAAGGGCTTTGCATCACGCCTAACCAATGGTTTAGACTGATGATGCAAGACCCATTTCTTTTATGCTTATGCCATAGAGGTGCTTTTACGGGTTTTCTATGGATTTTTCTTTTTGCGGTTCCTTTGAGCCGTAAGCGGAAAGCTGTATATGACCGCTTGCCCATGAATGGCACAAGCCGTCCCCACGGCAGGCAAACTGGGAAGAATGATTTATCCGCCCGACCAAACGAGTTTGGACAGACAGATAAACCATACTTCCTTGCAGGTGGTTTGCCGGTTTCATGTTTCCGGCAATGTTCCTTTTCCTTTTAGGTTTCTTCTTTTCACGGATTTCTCCTTTGAAGTTTTCCTGTCTAATCTGCCTCCACTTCCGTTTACCTCCATTTTCGCGCCTTTCAGTGGGCCGCATCAGGCAGTCATTTTCGTTCTGGGCGCAAAGGTAACTCCGGGATTGGACGGGAAAGCAAGGTCAAGCCTCCTGTTTTCGGAAAAAATCTCCAGCCCTGCGGGTAGTATTTTGGCCGAAAAATTATCACAAGTTATGATAATTTCTCTGCAATGATTGTCTTCATACTTTTCTGTTTCGAATTTTACAAATTGTTTCTTAGGATTATTTGTGTGGAACATAGGTTTTCCAAAGTCGGTTTGTCCACGATAAACATCTCACAGTCCGTTTCCGCTTCTATCTCTATCGTTGATGCGGTCTGTCCATAGTAGCATGACATGCTTGCGGCCATTTCACCGCCGAATGCGAACCATTGCGTCACACCGCATCCTGTGTCGGGAACAAAAGCACGGCAGATGCCGCTTTTCATGATGATCATTATCATTTTTTATTTCTTTCTTATTCTACTTTGATATGATCGAATCCTTCTCCATAAACTCCTATAACGGCACTTTGTGAAACAAAAGCCTCCGTGTCTATATTTTTTATCAGCCGGAAGCTGACCGGCGCTTCCCTCTTCCCGGCTAATATAAACATCATCTTTACTTCTCGTCCTGTATAAAAGCCGGTTGTATTGATAATCGTCACTCCCCGGTGTGGGTATTCGTTGATATGCCGCCCTATTTCTTCATTTATTGGATATGATAAAGAACTGGATTGTCGGGTACTATTCATTGCCCTGGTCGATAGCAAAGCTACAAATATAAAGAGTTACAAACCCGTCACCACTTTTTCCCGGTCTTTCAATACAAAATGACTGGAGGAAATGATAATCATATCGCAGATAAGCACCGTTCTCCCAATGTGATGTTCCGGTCTTTGTTGATAATGGCTGCAATAATATCTGTACCTTCCGTACTTCCGTTTGCTGAAAGAGCCTCCCTATGGCAACTTCCACACTCCAACGACATAATCTATCACAATATCCGTAACTTGGTATGTCATTATCCCGATAATGCAGTCTGCCAATATCTCCATGACCTGATATATCACAATCCCGGCAACGTCGGGGAGAATCCAGACCTCCCGCCGGACAGCCGTTTGTCATGTCTTTTGCCGGTATTGACTATTCATGTCTATATATGACTATAGCTGACAAGGTACCCTTTCCCACGTTTATTCTTTTTTTCTTTGCGGCGTAGGACGATAATCCGTCATCGGGAACGTCCGCCTTACAAAACGCCCAATTGTCACATGGAATTAATGTATAAATCATAGTTATGGACAGCATTGAAAGGAAAAAACCAAATCCGTATCATATCAACGAGAAGGAGATACTGGATATAGTTGCCGCCAAAGGCTCATATTTGAGCTGCATTTCCGGGGATCTGGAAGAGGTGGTACCCCACAAGGAATCTTCATCCCGGCCGGAGAGTAAAAAGACGATAACGGAGGAAGAGGTAAAAAATATATTGAAGCCCTCCTGAACAACTTTTCATCCAACCGGCGCAAGCCCCTGCATATTGACGCACAGGTGTACGAATGTATCTCAGACATTGTCTGGGCGGTCAGACGTAAGGATTTCACTGTTTCCGGTGTTATAAGCCGCATACCGGTTGAACATATTAAGGAAAACGCCGACGTGATAAGGAAGATCACAGGACGGGATTACAAACTGTTCCAGCCGTAATATGACGGGAAATCCTCCTTAAAACGGCTCCGGAGGGGGAGTCGGAAACCACGACACCCAGCCGGAAGTGCCTTTGGAAAGTATTTTGAACTGTATTTCAATAATTTGAGTTCCTGACAGGAAGCAATTTTAAATAAAAACAAGAAAAATGGAAGTATATTACATTGAAGCCGGAATCTTTGAGGAGATGCTGGCTCGGACTGAGAGCCTGTCCGCACAGGCGGACCGCTTGTATGAAAAGAACAGGGAAAAGAAACCGGAAGAGTGAATGGACAACCAGGATGTCTGCCTGCGTCTTGACATCTCTCCACGTACCCTGCAGACTCTCCGGGATACCGGACGGCTGGCATTCACCCAAATCCAGCGGAAAATCTATTACAGGCCGGAGGACGTAGAAAAGCTGATGGCCTATGTCGCCATGAAACGCAAGGAAAAGGCGGTGAGAGAAAAAAGAAAGAATGAATAATTAATCGGAAGTAGCATGGAAGGGATTATTAGCAAAGAGACGGGCAGTGTCCGCCGGTTCTTTGGCCTGCTGGATAACATCCAGACGAAGCTGGAAAGGCTTGCGGAGGATAACCGCCCCCTGTTTAACGGCGAGCGTTTTCTCTCTGACAAGGAGTTGTCGGACCTGCTAAGAATCAGCCGCAGATGCCTGCAGGATTATAGGGACCAGGGGCGTATTTCTTATATCCGGCTGGGCGGAAAAATTTTGTATAAGGTATCCGACATTGAGAAACTCCTGGAGGATAATTATCATGAGGCCCTGATATAATCGGGGGCGTTCAATATTTAAGAATGCCGGCCGGAACCAATGTTTAATGGTTCCGGCCGGCATTTCATTATTCGGACATTTCCGTCAGAAGGACCGTATCCCCTTTCTGTCTTCTTTTCATCAGCTGGTCCATGTCACCGGATATCTTCCGGTCGGTAACCTGTGCATAGACCTGCGTACTGTTGATGTTCGTATGGCCCATCATCTTGGCGATGCTCTCTATCGGGATGCCGGAGGACAGCATCAGGGTTCCGAACGAATGGCGGGCCATGTGGTAGGACAGGTTCTCCTTCATGCCCAATGCCACGCCCATTCCATGTACCTCGTACCAGAGGACGTCGCGGACCGGCAGCGGGAATACTGGTCTGTCGTCATCCGTGGTGTTGTAAAGTTCCAGTATCTGTTCGGCTATGGGATGCAGCGGGATGAACGCCTCCACGTCCGTCTTGGCCCGGCAGACGCGGATATATTTTCTTCCTTCCGAGGTCTTTCCGATGTGCCGGGGATGGAGTGCTCTCGTGTCCGCATAGGCCAGACCGGTCAGCGAGGAGAAGATGAACGTCCTGCGTGCAAGCTCCATCATCGGGTCGGGCAGCGGGGTTTCCATCATCCGCTTCAACTCACCCCGGCTGATGTGCCTTAGCTTTAACGGTTCTTTCTTTTCATATGCCACATCCTCTATCGGGTTGGCTCTCAATATCTCCCGGTCCACGGCGATGTAGATGAGCCGGTTGAGCCAGCACAGACAGTGGTTCACGTGGCTGTTCCTGTAGCCCAGCTCCTTCTTAAGAAAGACCTTGAACGATTCGGCGAACTCCTCGGTGATGTCCGAAAAGGCGATGTCCTTCATCCCGCGGGATTCGATGAACTGCCTGAGGTTAAGCTGCGTGGTCTTCGACTGGCGGTAGGTGGAGGTGGAATTGATCTCCTTGGAGCGGACCCTGAGCCGTTCGCGTTCCACCTCTCCGGCCTGCAGGAGGTATTCCGGCACGGAATTGGCACCGGATACGGTGGTCTTGAGCTGCTCGGCCGTGACCACTCCCTGGTTCCTCAGCAGGTTCCCATACGCCTCTTCCAGCCGGCTTCGGAAGGCGGCAAGGCGGTTGTTCTCCCTGGCTGTTTTGATTTCACACTTCTTGCTGTCCCAGTCTCCGGGTTTGCAATAGATGCCTGTCGTGACTGCCGATTTCTTTCCGTCGATGCTGATCCGGCAGAGGACGGCGGTCGTGCCGTCCGATTTTACCTTGTTACGGTTGATGTAGAATAAAAGCTTGAATGTACTGCGCATGATAATGATTGTTTAATTGTTTAAGGATTAAAGAATAAGTTTCAAATCGCAGGTTGCCTCGACGAACCTGTCCATGTCCTCGAACAGTCGCTTCGGAGTTACACGGGCATATATCTGGGTGGTCTTTATGTTGGAGTGTCCCAGCATTTTGCTGATGGTCTCGATCGGCACTCCCTCCTCGAGCGTGACCAATGAGGCGAAAGAATGCCTTCCCATGTGGTAGACAAGGTCCTGGCTCAGCCCCGCCATCAGGCGCAGGGATTTCATGTTGGCCCTGAGCGTGTGGTAGTCCTGCGGCGGGAAGAGGGTGGTGCGGGTATCGTCACGGTACTTCCCGATCAACGCGAGTGCTTCCGGCAGCAACTTGACGCGTCCGAGGTAGTCGGTCTTCTTCCGCCGGTATTTCAGCCAGAGGCTGCCCTCGTCATCCTGGAAGAGGTTCTCCCGGGTGATGCTTACCGCATCGGCATAGGCGGTGCCGGTGTAACAGGCGAAGAGGAAGAGGTCCCGGGTGATGACATGTGACCTGCGTTTTTCCGGTATCTCCAGATCGCGTAGCTTCTCGAAATTCTCCCGGCTGAATGCTTTCGGTGTTGTCTCCTTCTGCTTGGGCAGCTTGAAGTGGCAGAAATGGTATTTCTCCGAGTGGCCCTCCTTGTAGGCGATGCGGCAGATCTTTTTCAAGATGGCCAGGTAGCCGCGAAGCGTGTCCACGGCATATCCCTTTTCCAGAAGGATGAAATCCTGGTAGTCGCGGATGAACTGCTCGTTGAGCTGCCCGAAGGCAAGGTCCGGAACCTTGAATTTCGCCTTGATGAATTCGGAAAGCGTGCGGTAGGTGAAGAGGTAGGTCGAGAGTGTGGTGGGCGCACGGTCCACACCGACACGGGCCTTCATTTCCCCGTTATGCCGGTCGAGAAGTTTGAGCAGGGTCATCTGCATGCCCGCATTGCCCTGGAACATGTCCCTGACCGCGGCGGCATCGAAATCCCTTTTTCTTTCCATGAGGGAATTGAAGGCCGAGTGTACGGCAAGCAGCAGTCTTTCTATTTTTTCATTGGTCTCCACCGCTTCCCGGCTCTTGCCGTTCAGCCGGCTCTCACGCGCGTTCCACAGCCCGGGGGTGCAGGAGAGCTTGCAGCTGAACTGCGCCATCGTGCGGTTGAGGGTGATCCGTCCCATGATCGGGGCCTTGCCGGTCTTGTCCGGCTCGCTCTTTTTCAGGTAGAGCAGCACCTTGAATTTTTCCACTTTCATAACGCTCTTTTTTAGGTTGTAAAAATACTCCTTTGAAAAGCGTCCTTTGGCATGCAAAACATTGATAAACAGTGAATACAAATCCGCTTTGTTCCTATCGGTAAAAATTCGGTTACCTGCCGTTGTTTCCGAAACAGGCGGCTAACAGTCTGGTAACTGAAACGCTGCAATATTTTGTTTTATTTTGCAGGTCTGACTATCATGCAATTCTTGTAAAATGCTTAATTATAAACGATTTACGTTTAATTCGCACCATTCTGTTTTTTATTGCATTTCTAAATATTACTTATGCGGCGAGGCATACTTTCGCTACGACAACTACGCTTGCAAAGGGTGTACCTATTGAAACAGTTAGCAAGATGCTGGGACATACCAATATAGAAACGACACAGATATACGCCCGCATTACCAATAACAAGATTAGTAACGATATGCAGGGACTTGACAAGAAGTTTGTCGGCATTGAAAAAATCTACAAAGAAGTATCTATGAAATAGATATATAGGGGGACTTGTCACAAATTGTGATAAGCTCCTTTATGCTTTATTACTCACCATTAAATAATAACATTATGGACTTACAAATCATCCAAAACAAGATTTATGAAATCAGAGGTTGCCGGGTTATGCTCGATAGCGACCTTGCGGCACTTTATCAGGTGGAAACAAAAGTGTTGAAACAGGCTGTGAAACGTAATATTGAACGTTTCCCAAGTGATTTTATGTTTGAACTGACAAAGGAAGAAGTAGAATGTTTAAGGTCACAAATTGTGACCTTAAAGAATAATCCTGATAAAACGGAAGAAGAAACCAGTTCAAAACGTGGTAAACATACTAAATATTTGCCCTATGTTTTCACGCAGGAAGGAGTAGCCGCCCTGTCCGGTGTATTACGCAGCCCTATTGCCATACAGGTGAATATTTCCATCATGCGGGCATTTGTAGCCTTACGTCAAATGATAACAGGTTATCAGGAATTACTAAAGCGTATTGAAGAACTGGAAGAAAGCACGGATGCACAATTCAGTGAGATATACCAAGCGCTTACCCAGTTATTAAGCAAACCCGAACCGAAGCCACGAAAACCGATAGGATATAGAACCTATGACGAATAACTGTTTAAGGTATTCGGTTGTCTAAGGGGTGTCACCAGTGATACCCCTTTTTCAGTTTCCTAAAGTAATGTATCTCAATCACAAATTTTAGCAAAGTTACAGCCCGGTGGGGACAAATACCAAATCCGAGCCGTTCCGGTTTTCTAAAAAATCTCCACACCTACGGGTCGTATTTTTTGAAAAGATATGGTTGAAGTCCCCGCCAAACTGTGGGTGTCCGGCAAAATTTCTTATTGTTTAATTTAAAATTCAGTAGTCATGAAAACAACAGAATTTACCATGCCGGAAATCACTATCTCTTATAAAGACAATGTAAAAGCATCCGAAAGAATAAAAATACTCTCATCCGAAACGTCCTACTCTTACCTGAAACCGTTCTATGCGGAATGTATGGAACACCACGAAGAAAGTTATGTAATGTTCCTTAACCGGGCAAACAAGGCTTTAGGCGTTTCCCTTATCTCTAAAGGCGGCATGGCTGAAACTGTTATGGACGTGAAAATCATCCTGCAAACCGCCTTGAAAGTCCACGCTTCGGGGATAATCCTCTCACATAACCACCCATCGGGCAACCTACGTCCGAGCGAGCCGGACAAACAAATCACTTCAAAAATAAAAGAAGCCTGCAAGGTCTTGGATTTACACCTGTTAGACCATATCATCCTGACAGAAGAAAGCTATTACAGTTTTACAGACGAGGGGCTTATCTAAGCCCTTTTTTATTCTCTCATTACCCAATACAAAAAGCCATCAGGCTTTTACTTCTATCCTCTTAAACAAGAGAAAAATTTTCCCTAAAACTGATTGGAACATTGTCAAAGGTATATCCGTGCCTGTTACTGTTCAAATTATTTTTTAGAAATCTCCACACCTGCGGGTAGTATTTCATAAATAATAATTTGCCCTGTACCATTCCCGAACCTTTGAAAAGACAATGTTCCCATTCAGTTAAAGGAAAAATTTATGTGGTGGGCGACAAGCGATGTAAACGATTAAAATACAAAAGTCATGGAAACAGTAACATTATCAGAAGCAAGAGTTTATGTAGGTACTTACAACAAGTATAACAGTGGGGCACTTTTCGGCAAGTGGTTAGACCTTTCCGACTATTCGGACAAGGACGAGTTTATGGAAGCGTGCCGGGAACTGCACGAGGACGAGCAAGCCCCGGAATATATGTTTCAGGATTACGAGAATATCCCGGAAGCCCTGATTTCCGAAAGTTGGTTATCCGATAAGTTCTTTGAGCTTCGGGATGCCATCGAAAAGCTAAGCGATACCCAGCAAGAAGCGTTTTTCGTATGGTGCGACCACCACAACAGCGACCTAAGCGAAGAAGATGCGGACGACCTTATTTCTTCTTTTGAGGATGAATATCAGGGAGAGTATAAGGACGAGGAAGATTACGCCTATGAAATTGTAGAGGAATGTTACGACCTGCCGGAGTTCGCAAAGACCTATTTTGATTATTCGGCTTTTGCCCGTGACCTGTTTATAACTGATTACTGGATGGATAACGGTTTTGTTTTCCGTAGTGCCTGATTACTAACCGGGTGGAGCAATCCACCCGCAACACACTAAAACAATGAAAGTATATAATAAGATAAAGACTTTTTTACGGTGGTTTATACTTGTTTTTATTATCTATCAGGTAGCTACCAGCACCACCGGAATGTGGATAGCTCTAATTGTAGGCTTTTTTATTATCCGGTTAGTTCTCCGGCTGTTTATCTCTGCCGTTTACCTGCTTTGTATGGCGTTTATTTTCATTGTGCTGATTTCACTTCTGATTATCTGATAACTCATTTTAAATTATAACAATATGGAAACTTTAAACAAAAACGGGGTAAGCATTACCCAAACACCGGGAGAAGAAAAATATGTAAAATGCTGTTTAGGCGCATTCAGGGGACAGATTTATTTCCAGTATGATTATCGCCATACAGATATGGAACTGTTCAGCATCCTTGCCAAAACGCTTGAGAAATGTCGTAGGTAGCGTAATGAATGGTTGAAAACTCAAAAGGAAAAAGGAAATCCGGTAGGAGAAATCCAATCGGACTACTTTCTTTCGTGAGCCTAAGCGGAAAAGAAAGTAGCAAAGAAACCATAACATTCTCCTAATGTTATTCTAAAATGAAATTTAGTTTATGTAAATTTTGCTTATGTCGCCTTCTTTATATATCTTCGCAAAAAAAAAGATGCATAGAGGATTTGAACTATTTATAGATAAAACAGCTTTTGAAAAGAGCTACTATGATTTAGCTATAGAGGCAGGAAAAAAGAGATATGATAATGCTAAAGTAAATATAAGAAGTACTTTAGATTCATTTATATCAAAGAATGGAAAGTTAGATGGAAGCAAAATGCAAGCAAATTGGTTTCCTCAAGTCAGTGCAGATATTTTTATTTCACACTCACATCAAGATGAAGATTTGGCAATACTTCTATCAGAATACTTCCATCAGACATTTGGATTAACTGTTTTTATTGATTCCTGTATTTGGGGATATGCCAATGATTTGTTAAAATTGATAGATGACGAATATTGTTTAAATTCAAGTGGAGAAACTTATAATTATACGAAACGGAATTACTCAACCAGCCATATTCATATGATGCTTTCTACAGCATTAACAATGATGATTGATAAATCAGAGTGTGTGCTTTTCTTAAATACCCCCAATTCTATAACACCTAATGAAGTAATTACTAAAACAAAATCCCCATGGATATATTCGGAAATAGCAATGACCAGTCTAGTCCGACAAAAACCGTTAAATGAGTACAGAGTTAAAAAAATAACTGAATCTTTCTCAGAAGGTGGAGAAATAAGAAAAGGTTTGGATTTTGAATATGCTATAAACACTGATCATTTAACATCTATTAGTAAGGATATTTTGTTAAGATGGAAAAAAGAATGGGATTATGAAGGGAAAAAATATACTCCTGATTATTCTAAGCATGCTTTAGATATATTGTATAGTATAACTTCAAAAAATAATAGATATGAGTACTTTGAAAAATAAAGATTGTCCAGCTGTACAGGCGCACATCTCTATGTTGCAGGGAATTATAAGCCGGATGGCAAATAACAGTGCAAATTGTAAAACATGGGTTATTACAATAATTGCTGCGATGTTGGTATTGCTTGTTGATAAAAACTTAGGATTTATAAATGCATGGATTTGCTACATACCCATAATCTTGTTTTTTATTTTGGATTGTTATTATTTAGGGTTAGAAAGAATCTTTATAGAAAGCCAAAAATCTTTTTTGCAGAAAGTCCCATCGGGGAACTATGCAGATGAGTTATATGTAATTAAGGATTTGCCCCAAAATAGAAAAATGTTATCCAATACTATTAAAGCAATGGCTTCTTTTTCTACAACTCCGTTTTATGGATTGATTGCATTATTTATTTTTATTCTCAATAGATATTTTAATGGGTAAAGAAATGAAAGGGGCTATCCAAAAGTCGGATAGTCCCTTATTATTACTTACAGTTTAAAAGTGAAAGACGTGGAATCGTCCTTATTTCCTAATCGAAAGAGTAATAATTTTAAGTTTTTTGAATGATATTTTTTTATATGCTTACAGAATGTAAGTTTAAATCAAAAGAAGTTGATTTTTTGGATAGCTCCTTTTGATTTATATAAAAAGATTCATTCCTCTTTCTCACGACTATTGTTGAATGAAAACGTGAGTTGCTGTAACGTCCCGAAGCTATCCTGAAAATACACATCTACCGTTTGTTGGTCGATGGATGCAGAGGTATAGTAAAGCCGGAATGTTTCACCCGGAAGCGGGTACAGGTCATTCGGCAGTAAAACCGTCCCATCGGACATTTTCAGCGTTCCCACCCCGTCCGGTTGGAAATAGCGGATGAAGTACTTTGTTTCCTCAAACCGCCCGTCCCGGTGAAGCTGGCAGCGTATTTCCGCCGTTTCACCCACCTTTAATTTTTTCGGCACTGGCATCGTTTCGATACTGAACGGGTAAGACTGCTGTATATCCACGTTGTCACTACACGCACCCACCAATAACAAGGCAACCACCATGTAGCACCCCGTTAGCATCTTATAAATTACATTTTTCATATACATTATATATAATAGGTTAGTTTATCACATTATAAATTTCAGTCCCATGCCAAACTGTGTGTGGAACTTTCCGACTGAAGAACCGAACAGGCATCTTTCCCTTGCGTTAATCAGGAACACCACCCGGTCGGTAATGTAACTTTCCAGTTCCAGCGTCAGCGCACTGCCATAGACAAAACCGTCCTTATCGGTCAGGGTCGAGCCATCGGGCAGCAATTTATCGCCCCAGTTGCTTGTTTCGTACCCGGCAAGGGCAGACAAGCCCAGCGAAAGGAAAAAGGTTTTCTTTCTGTCTGAAAGGAAATTCAGATAGTAACCGCCCTCACCTGTAAACTGGCTGACTGGTATTTGCAAATCCTTGTAGGGGTAATGCTTTTCGAGATATTCCCCACCGACAACCCACCTGTTCCCGTTTTTGGTATAGGCACTCATGGCAGCCCCGAAGTAATAAGCGAAATCACTTTTACTGTTCCAGTGAACACCGTCCGCCATGCCGCCCGTAACCTGCAAGCCTTTCATGCCCGGCAGACATCTTTGTGCGTGTGCCTGGTTAAAAGTCAGGCACAGCACAAAAAGGGATATAATACAACATATCCTTTTCATGTTCATTTGATTTTAAGTTCGTTAATCACTTTGGCAGCCACAATGTCGGAGTTTTTCACCCGGATGGTTTGGTGTCTGCCCCCGTTCTTTTCCACCAGTTCGATAACCAAGACCTTATCATCCGGTATGGTGAACTGCGGAACGGTGTACACGGTGCGGACGGTATTTTTGCCGCCGATAACCAGTATCTCGTTATAGCTCCGCACCGGGTCGATAACGGTTTCCTGAATCGCCGTTCTTTTGGCTACTTTCTTATCCACAATCTTGAAACGGATAAAGTCGGTATCAAACAGCACGTTTGAACTGTTCTTTGTTTGTGTGTGGAAGTAGAACAGCCCGTTATGCGAATAAATGCCCTTTACCAAGAACTGCACCCCGAACCGTTTGCATCCCAAATGCTTTATTTCCCGGTCATTGTTTTTGTAGATGGACTGCATAATCAGCTTTACCAAAAGCGGGCTTTCGTTACCCAGTTCACGGAAATAGATGTTCATCCGGGTATGGCTGAAATCTGTTGTGTCCTCATTCTCCAAGAAGTCTTTCATTTCGATGTTCAGCATTTCCGGTTCGTGTGCGTATTTTGCATTGAAACTGTAAAAGCTGCCATCCTCACAGATAACGGAAAAATTGGTTTCACCGGGAAAGCCCTCTGTTGTGGCTTTCACCCTGACAACATTTTCCGCCCCGTCCGCTTTTCCGGCAATAATGTAGTTACTGCCTAAGTCCACGTATTTAACGGCAGACGGGAAAATGATATGTACCGTTTTTGCGAACGTCACCTGTACGCCGTAAGGTGTCACCATTTGGCGGTAAGGGAGCTTCTTTGTAATGCCCTGATACAAATCATTACTTTGTGCTTTCACTGAAACCACGCCCAAAAGTAGGGCAAACATGATAATTAACTTTTTCATTTTGGATTGAAATTTTTATGGTTGATAAATAAATTACTGTTGTTTGGCGTAAAGCATCACCTGATAGTTCGCTTTCAGGTGTACTTTTACCGTTCTGAACTTCTTGGCAAGGTATTGCGACCCACCTTGCATCAAGCCCCTTGTAATATCCATTGCGACCTGCTGCCCGGCACTTTGCGCAAAGGAAATGCTCGTACCCAGTCCCGCACCGATATTCGCCATCGCTTCCTTTGCCGCTTCCTGTTCCAGTGACGAGGGAACGGAAAGCCCCTTTTGCCCGTCACTGTCGTAAACGGCAAGTTCCACCGGAATGATGTTACCCGCATATTCAAGCGAGGACACCAGTATGTCGAGCCGTTCCCCCTGCACTTTGGCACTTCCTGAAACAAGGCTGTTTTTCGGGACAATCACATTACCCGCTTGCAGTGGTTCTAACAGCCGGAGCTTGACGGTCTGCCCGTCCATAAGTGTTTGGTCATTATGCACACACGCCCGGATAGTGTTCTTTCCCATCGAATAACCACTGCCGACCGCCGTATTAAACCCGTAATTGCGTGGCTTGCTGTATTCGGCGATAAATTCGGCGTTGCTCATGGGCTGCTGTAATCCTGAAACCGTCCTGTCCGATACCGATTTTACAGGTGTGGCATTTCCTTTGCCCTGAACGGTTGCGGTAGGTATCGCTTGCGCTACTTGTTCCTGCTGTCCGCCGTTCATATACTTTGCCGCCAGTTCGTAGGACTTTTCCATAAGAGCCACCTGTTCATCCATGCTGCCCGCCCCTTTTTCTTTCGCATCGAGCCGGGCAGTAAGTTCTTCCACCTGACGTTTCAGTTCCTCTTTTTCCTTGTCCTCTTTCGGCATTTCGTAGAAACTGCCTAACTGACGGTTCATGTCCCGGTAAGCTGCCGCCGAAGACTGGATGGAGGAACGGCTATTGTTCGGCGCACCCGCCCCGAAGTCTATTACATTGGTTTTCGGCTTTTCCGCCGGAGCATCATCTATCAGGGTCAAATCTTCCCCGTTTTCCTCTCCGAGCGAAAAGGCAAAATCCTGCAAGGAGCGCATCTTGTCCGCCTGTTTGTTCTCCATCTGTTCCTGTTCGTAGGCTGTCTTTTTATCGCTGATTATCCCGTCCTCTTTGGGTTGCGGAATATCGGCGTTAAATCCGCCCACGCTTTCCATCTTTGCTTCGTCCTTGTCGGACGGTGCAAAAATCAGGTACATAGACCCCAAGAAAACCAGTCCCATAAGCGGGTAAACCAGCATCTTCTTCCGTTGCTGTATCTGTTGCGGGGTAAGTTCCTTTTTCGTTTTTTCCTCTTTCTTCCTGTCCGTTTCCGGTGCAGGAACTTCATTCCTTACTTCTTTTTCTTCCATTGGTCTGACTGATTAAAAATGTTCGTACTGTCTTTACTTTGAAGTTGTAGCTGCCTGATATGCTCTATCCGTATGGTTTCGCCGTCCTCTTTGCCTATCCGATAAATGGATGATACCGTAAAGTAGATGGATAGCCCGCCGAAGAACAGGAGCATAAGCAGGATTACCGCTAGCCTTATTTCCGGTGTCATGCGCCCGCACAAGTAGCGGAGTTTTTCATCCGCCCAGTCCTGCACATGGGTAATCGCCTGATTGACCGGAGAGAGAATTTTTCGTATCATGGCTTACCGCTTTATGGTGTTCAAATCCTTGTTTTCCGTTATCTCGAAACTTTCCATCATAAAGCCGTGCGGGTTATTGTCCGAGCGCACAGCGTTCAATAACCGGCAACGGGTGACAAGGCTTCGCTCGGTCACGCTGCTTTCACGGATAATCATTTGGCGGGCATAGGTAGCCACCGCATAGGGGTACACATCGAAATTGCAAGAAACACTGTCTATCCGTATGGTCTGGCTGATGTTACCGGAGATTATACGGTTGTAATATCCCTTTTCCGAGAGGTCACGGTAATAGTTGAATGCGCTCTTGTCGGCGAGGAACAGCGACCGTTTGATATTACTTTCGATAGCGTTCTTATCCGGTGAGAGCGTGAAAAAGAGTTCGTGGAAACGCTTCACGTGTTCCCTTGCTTCGACTGGACGGTTTTGCGAGAGGTCTTGCGAAAGCGCAAGCATCAACGATTTACCGCCATCCAAGACGTAAATCTTCTGCCGTTGCGCTTCGGCAAACGTATAGGAGTTCCAAACGGCATACCCCGTTATCAGGGTACACATGACGACAAATACAATCCCGAAAAGCCGTATCTGTTTGAAACTGGTTTCAATGTTCTTTAGACTTTTAAATTCCATCTTGATTTTTATTTATTGGTTACTTTTGATTAGTTTGCCGCCGACCCTGCCGCCAGCGTTCCCGGTTGCTGCACCTGCCACTGCCCCGACACCGCTACCTGTCTTGTTAGCCGCACTGTTTATATTCCGGCTCATGTTACCCATTCCGCCCGCCTGAATAATCCAGTTCGATACGGTGGGGATGGTGAAGTAACCGATGATACCGATTATCATAAAAATTATGTACACACTGTTACTTCTGTCCGGTATGAAATTGGGGTCTGATAGTTCCTGAATATCCTTTTGTAACATAAGCACCTGTATTCGGGCAAGAATGGAACTGAACAGGTCGGAAACGGGAAGCCACAGGTAAACGGAAATGTACCTTGTTATCCATTGGGTCAGTGTCGCCTGAAAGCCATCGTACACGCTGATGGCAAAGGCTATCGGACCCAATATCGCCAGTACAATAAGGAAAAAGGTTCGGATGGTGTCTATCACAAGGGCTGCCGATTGAAAGAGCAGTTCCAACAATTCCCTGAACCAGTCCCGGACGGATTGCTTGATATTGTGGGCTGCCCTATCCATGTACATACCGCCCATTGTGGCAATATCTTTGGCAGACCATCCCAATTCGTCAATCTGTTTATCAAATGCTTCATCCGAAACAAGGTACGCCGTTTCCGGGTTGCGTACCATCGCTTCATATTCCAGCTTGTCCTTTTGCGCCCGGTAAGCGTTCATGTCGAAAGTCTGCGTTTCGAGCATATTGTTACATCCCTTGACAACTGGCGACATCACGCTGTTAATCGTACCCAGTACGAATGTGGGGAAGAACATAATACAGAAGCCAATCACAAAGGGACGGAGCAAAGGGTAAACATCTATCGGTTCGGCATTGGATAGCGACTGCCATACTTTGGCAGCCACATAGAACAAAGCCCCCAGTCCCGCTATTCCTTTGGCTACCCCCGCCATGTTCCCGCATAGCGGCATCATTTCCGTATATAAGCTACGGAGTATCTGATGCAGGTTATCAAATTCGATTGCTAATAACATATCTTTGATTTATTTGAAGTTACCAGTAACGTTCATCCGCCGAGCCGTACAAAGCCATCACCCGGTCGGTGTCCTTTTTCTTTTTCGCCCGCAGGTAGGAAACGGAAATATTCTTGCGGGTATAGTAACTCACCAAATCCCGGTAGTTCCTGATGGCGTTATACGTCCGGTCGATAACGTCCATCCGTTCCTTGTCCGACATGGAAAGCCCGTTGATGTTTACCACGCTTTTCATCTCTTCCAGCACATCGGAACTTTCCTGCAACAGTTGGGTATAGCCGTAGGCGATGGCTGAAAGTTCGTCCGGCGTATAGTTTTCATCCGAAAGCATCTTCTGAAAACTGTTCACATAGATGTCGGAAATCTCCCCGATAAGCAGGATGGACTTTTGCACTTTTCGGGCATCTTTGACAAGGTTATGCACTGATTTTAAGGCATCGTAGTATTCCTTACCCTGTTGGTAAATCTTTACGGTTTCCTGAAAGCTCTTTATCATTGTTTGGGCTGTGGAGGACGTTTGAACGATATTCTTTGACGCATTGATAATCCCTTGCGCCAAGTTACCGGGGTCACTCACCACCCACTGTGCGTTTACCTTTCCGGTAAACAGGCTGCATACTACGAGCAGCATTATAATCTTTGTTCTCATACGCTTACTTTTTTATGGGTTGTTTACTCCGTTTGTATTCTCCACCGGGTGAAAGTAGAATCCAGTCGTTCTCCTTGTCGTAGGTCAGCAGGATGGAAAGCCCCGTTTCGATGAACAGGTTTCCGTCCTTTTCCGAAATCTGATAGGTTTCCGTTTGGATCGTCCCCCGGTAGGTCATTTTGCGGGTCGTTACCCTATAATGCCCGTTTTCCTCAAAGAGGGTAAACGCCGGACGGTTTTTCACGCTTTCCCAGTCGCCACGCATCGCCCTAAGACGGTCGGCGTTTGTTTCCTTACAGGAGGAAAGCCCCAGTAACAGGGTGCATAACAGCACCGGAAACAGGAATTTTAAATGTTTCATACTGATTGATTATTAAATTGTTGATTGATTATTTTTCGGGATTGCGCTTGCTTTCAGCAAGCCGTTTGATAGCCAGTTCGAGGTTGCCGCCTAACTTTTCGGACAAGGCGAATAGTTCCATCTTTTCCGTTTCTTCGGTGGTGTAGGTGTAATATTCTTCCAAACTCACTTCTGTGGCATATACGGCTGACTGTGTGCCGCCTAAGCCTATCCAAACTTCCTTATATTTCCGGTTCGGATGGTTGGCAAGGTTAATAGAAAGTACCTGTGAACGCTCCTTGTCGGTCAGCCCTAAAAGGTTCTGTATGCTGTCGAACTTGTTCAGATACTTCCGTTGGTCGAGCAGTATCTTACAATCCGAATTGTTTATAATACTCTCTTTTACAATGGGTGAGGAAATAATATCTTCGACCTCTTGGGTAACAACAATCGCTTCGCCGAAATACTTTCTAACCGTTTTGTAAAGGTATTTTATGTAATCCGCCATATTCGCCGATGCAATCGCTTTCCACGCTTCTTCTATCAATATTAATTTCCTGATACCCTTCAATTTACGCATCTTATTTATAAAAACTTCCATGATGATAATCGTAGTAATCGGAAACAAAATTTTGTGGTCTTTGATATTATCCAACTCAAAGACGATGAAGCGTTTATGCAATAAATCAAGCTCCTTGTCGGAGTTCAGCAGGTAGTCGTATTCGCCCCCTTTGTAGTAAGGCTCTAACACATTCAGGAAGTTGTCTATATCGAAATCCTTTTCCCGGACGTTCTTTTCTTGCAGGTGTTCCCGGTAGTCGGTTTTCACATACTCGTAGAACGTATTAAAGCAGGGAGTAACCGAACTGTCCTTAGTAATCAGTTCGATATAGGAACTCACAGCATTTGACAAAGCCACTTCTTCCGCCCGTGTGGGTGCTTCATCATCCCTTTTCCAAAGGGTCAGGATAAGCGTTTTGATACTCTCTTTCTTTTCAATATCGAATACCCCATCTTCAACATAGAAAGGATTAAACGCTATCGGGTTTTCAGTGGTATAGGTAAAATATATCCCATCTTCCCCGTGCGTTTTCCGGTTTATCATTTCACACAGCCCCAAGTAACTGTTTCCGGTATCAACCAACAGGACGTGCGCATTTTGTTCGTAATACTGGCGCACCATGTGGTTGGTAAAGAATGACTTGCCGCTACCACTCGGCCCAAGTATGAACTTGTTGCGATTGGTAATGATACCTTTTTTCATGGGTAGGTCTGAAATATCAATATGCAACGGCTTTCCCGTGACCCTATCCACCATCTTGATACCAAAAGGGGAAAGCGAACTTTTGTAGTTCGTTTCTTCGGTGAACAGGCAAAGAGCCTGTTCAATAAAGGTATAGAAACTTTCTTCCGCCGGGAAATCCGCCTGATTGCCGGGTATTCCCGCCCAAAACAAGGTCGGCGTGTCGGTGGTGTTGTGGCGTGGCTTGCACTCCATAAGTGCGAGCTGTGACCCCACATCATTTTTAATGTGCTTTAGTTCGTCCCGGTCGTCACTCCATGCCATGATATTACAATGGCATCGCACGGAGATAAGCCCCTGTGAATGTGCTTCATTCAAATATTCTTCAATCCAAGACTTGTTTATCTGATTGGCACGGCTGTATTTGGAAAGGGAGTGCATATTGCGAGCCATCTTTTCAAACTGTTTCAGGTTCTCCGTGTGGTCGTCTATGAAGATGTACTGGTTATAGATATGGTTACAGGAGAGCAGCACGCCCACCGGAGAAGCAAAAGATAACCTGCAATCGCTCCGGTCGGTGGATAGCTTTTCATAGCGGGTATCAGTTCCCACCTTGCCCGGCATATCTTCCGCATCCGAAAGGGTATGCAGGCAAAGGATATTGTCGCCAATCTTCATTTCGTCTGCACCCAGTGAAATATCTTTCAGTGTGGTGGTATCGGTTTGTGAGAGTGAAAAGTATTTCTCCACGATACCCGCCGTTTCCCTTGTCCCGGTGATTTCATCAGAGTTCAGGCGGGTAAGGGTAATGAAACCGCTATCGTTCATAATACTTTCAAACTGCCCCACCGCTTCGAGGAACTTTGTAACTGTTTCCTTGTCCTTAATCTCTTTGGGGACAAGGAAGCCCCGGCAAAGGGTGGAGAAATTACTCTGCATCCGGCTACGTTCTTTTGTCGTTTTCGTCAGGAACAGGTAACAGGTGTGATTCAAGAACGGTCTTTCGTTGAAATGCCGTTCAAAGGAACGGGAAAGGAAACTCAAATCATCCTTTTGGATGTCGGGCGCATAGTTCTCTTTGATGAACCAATCCTGTTTATGTACGATGCTGTAATCGGGCAGCACCTTTATCGCCTTGTTCCAAGCGGAATGTATCGCTTCATACTCGGCTGCCGTGACGGTGAACAGTTCGGGCAGTTCCACCCGGAACGCCACCGTTATGTCGGCATCTTTGGAAACGATGCAGCCGTTTTCCACCGTGAACAGTGGAAACTTGTTTTCCAGCGTAGTAGCTTTTAATATATTTCTCATTTCGATGCTTGTTTCTGATTTTTAGTGAATAATCGGGAGATGGCTTTTCGGTTGATGATATGGAAAGGGTGGCTTTTGCGGGCAGACAATTTCATTAACCCGTGTGTCCCGTACTTTTCATTTAACCGGAATGTGAGCCATACAAGCAGCGTTGCCGAAGTAACGCCGAAGATGATGCACACCCACTGGTTGATACCTACCATGTACATGATGATGAAAAGCACGAACAGGGCTAACAGTCCGCCCGCAAAAATGAAAAGATACTGACTTTTCAACCCTCGAAACTCAACTGGCTTGCCTATTCCCCTATTAATCGGATAGTTTGCCATAGCCTGTTTCTTTAGAGGAAGAATGAACGTAGGATGGTAGCTGCCACAATCAGGAAGATACAAGCACCGAACCAGCTTGCGGCAGTTTTGCTTGTATCGGGGTCGCCCGAAGAAAACTTGCCATAGACTTTCACGCCACCAATCAAGCCCACGACCGCCCCGATAGCATAAATTAATTTTGTCGCCGGGTCGAAATAGGACGTTACCATATTGGTAGCTTCTGTAATGCCCGCCATGCCGTTTCCCTGCGCAAAAGCGGAGGATGCAGCCAAAAGAACGGCTGCCGAAAAGAGAACTTTCTTTTTCATTATAAATACATTGTTTTTAAATTGCCGGACGGTTGGATAGTCCGCCCGGCAGAGTGATTAATAATTGATTTTTGTGGTTGCGGGGAATGTTCCCCATGTTCTAAAAGGTCTGTTTAACCGTAATCTCTTTGTTTCATCATCTTATTATCTAAAGTTTACCATTAAAGAAAATCGTTCATGTCAAAGTCTGCCATTTCATTATTTCCGGCAGCCGGGACGGTGACAGGTACGGGTATCTCATGCTTTTGTAAAAGTTCCGCCACCCGTGACCTGCCCCCGTTAATCTGTTCCACCAGCGAATGAAGCAGGTTTGTTTCCGTCCGGCAGATGGTTTGTACCGCTTGCCGTTCTTCCGTTTCGGACGCTTGCTTAACCTGAATGACCTGTACCATTTGCCCCAGTTCCCCCAGCGTGACACCCTGTGCCATTTCCGGCTCACCACCGCCCATGTAGCAGGCGATTTCTTCCGCTTCGATTTCATCCGGCGAAACGTCCGTTTCTTCCGCATCTTCCGTTTCAAACTCCATCTCAAACTCGGTTTCAATCGCTTGCACAGTGGGTGTTTCTTCCTCTGTTTCTTCGCTTTGCGGAACAAATATAGAAGCATTATTAACCCCTTTTGAAAGGTGTCCTAAGATGTCCCCGTTTGTCCTCATTTGTCCCATCCGGTAACGGCTTGCACCTACAAGGCAATCACCGTTTCCTGTTTTCACAGTCGGTTTGCTTTCCGGTTGTTCCGCCTCTTTCTTTCTCCCGGTGAACCATGTTCCCAAGCTATCCCGGTATCGGCATAAGAGGATGGCGTAATACAGGAGCGTTCCAATTATCAACCATTTCAACATATCAGAACGGCTTTTCAAATTTGCTTTCGTACAGTTCGTTTATCTCATCCTGAAACTGGTCGAAATGCCGGAGCAGAATATTTTCTACATAGCTGCTCACGGTCGCTTTGCGTCCGCCAATAACGGTTACAATCTTCATCAGCTTTTCGTGTGTGGCACGGCTGACGTATAACGGCTGGCGGTCAGTCAAGTCCACCCGCATGAAATAGGTTTCCCGGTAGTCGCCCGGAGCGTTCTTTTTCCGGCGGGCAGGTTCTTTCGCCGCCTTTTCTTCCTTTGGCTCTGCCTTGATTTCCGGTTTATCTGCCGTTTCCACCGTACCCGTTTTATCGTCCGTTTTATCCGGTATTTCTATTTCCGTTTTCACCGTCACTGTTGACGTTTCCTGTTTCTTCACGGGCAAGCCTTGTGAAATAATCTCTTTCATAAAATCCTCGTCAATTTGCGGTTTCCCGCCGCTTTGCTTTGCCATATCGTTACAGTTTTATAAGGTATGCGATTTCAGTTATCAGTTCTTCCATGTTGCTGCCCTTTACCAGCCGTTTGTCTGCCGGGAACAGCGTGGAACGGAACACGGTTTTACGCTGTGCGTCCAGTTCCTTTTTAAACCTTTTGGTGTCCGGGATAAATACTTTCATAAGGGGTAGTTCCAGTTCCCCGATGGTCTGCTCATACAGGGTGTACAGGTCTGTTTTTTCCCGTCCATCTACCATGTTCCAAAACAGGTGCAGCCCTTTCAGGCGGCACGCTTCACTCTTTACCAACAGTTTATGGATAGCCACCGCAAAGGAAAGGCTGCTTTCCAATACCACCCGGTCGGCGGTAATGGGGGTGAAAATATAATCCACTCCTGAAAGGGAGTTGATAACGCCCTCACTGTTCACCGTTCCGGGCAGGTCGAAAAAGACCACATCGTAATCCATCCCGGCAGACGCAAGAAATTCATCCGCCGTTTTTATCGCTTCGTCCGGCGAACTGCAAAGCACCGGGTATGCTTTCTTTCCTAGTGTTTTGAACTGGTGAAAGGCAAGCTGTTTGTAATACTCATCACCGTTTACCTGTTCGGCATCCCGTTTGCGCATGGCACTGATACTGTGTTGCGGGTAGTCGCAATCCACGACTGCCACGTTATACCCTTTGAGATAATACAGGTAACTTGCCACCAAGACGGTGAACGTTGTTTTGCCGACCCCGCCCTTTTGGGTGGAGAAAGCCACATACAAGGTTTCTTTCTTCATTGTAATAATTCTGTTTTGTGATACATCTTTATTTCATTCCATCCGTACAGATGGACGGATGGTTTTCTTTCGTTCCATGTTGAAAGCTCGAAAGAGAGCATGACTTCTTTTTCACTTTCCTTGTTTCTTTCATTCATTCCACAAAGACAGCTTGTTTTCTTTGCGGACAGTTTGCTTTCCCGATTGAATGACTGTTTCCTTTCAATCATTCCATCCGGTTTGCTTTCTTGCTTTCTTGTTTTCTTGAAAGATTGTAATCTTGAAATATTGTTTTCAAGTTTTCAAAACCGCTTTCTTTCCGTCCGCTTGCCAATACATATTTCCATCTATCCATATTGCTATCTTTCTTGAAATTCGGGACAAATAAACGTAGAAAAGTAGTCCCTTTTGAAAGGTGTCCTCAAATGTCCCCGTTTGTCCTCATTTGTCCTATAACCCGCTATTTCACAGCATTTTTAATACCCGTTACTTTGCAGCCGAAAGGTATCGGTCAGGCTAACCAAGCCCCCGCCGCCGGGAGCGTTCCAATCTCTGCTAACCCCAATCCGTCCGTAGGCGGATTTTTATTTGCACTGGCAAATAGCAAGGTGTGTTCAAAGCTGCTCGAAATTCTTTCAGCAGCTTTGAACGCCTTGCCCGGATGAAGCCGGGACATGGGTCACTCCGAAGTCGTAACCCTTTAAAGAAATGTAGCATGAAACAGAAAAATGAAAATGCGCCCCGTCCGGGTGGCGCAGGACGAAAGCCCAAAGCAGACCCGGCAGTGTTCAGGTACTCTATCAGCTTCAATGCCATAGACCACGCCCGCTTTTTGGCGTTGTTCGACCAGTCCGGTATGCACACGAAAGCGCACTTTATCACCGCCCGCATCTTCGGCGAACCGTTCAAAGTGATAAAAATCGACAAGGCGGCAGTCGAATATTATACCCAGCTGACCGCTTTATATTCCCAGTATCGAGGTATCGCCGTGAATTATAATCAGGTGGTAAAGGCTCTTAATACCAATTTTTCAGAGAAGAAAGCACTCGCATTTCTCTATAAACTGGAAAAGGCAACGATGGAACTTGCCGACCTGAACCGCCAAATTATTGAACTGACCCGTGAGTTTGAAATAAGATGGTTGCAAAGATAAGTGTAGGCAGTTCCCTGTTCGGTACGCTTTCCTACAACCAAAACAAGGTGGATGAAGAGCAGGGAAAGGTACTTTTAAGCAACCGTATGTTTGAAAGCGAGGACGGGAATTTCAGCATCCGGCGATGTATGGAATGTTTCGATATGCACCTGCCCGCCGACCTGAAAACGGAAAAACCGATTATCCATATCTCCCTGAACCCGCACCCGGACGATGTGCTTTCCGATAGCCAGCTTGCGGATATTGCCAAAGAGTATATGGATAAGCTGGGGTACGGCAATCAGCCGTATATGGTTTACAAGCACGAAGATATTGCAAGGCATCATATACATATCGTTTCCATCCGTGTAGATGATACGGGCAAAAAGATAAACGACAAGTTCGAACATGTACGCAGCAAGCAAATCACCCGTGAACTGGAACAGAAGTACGGGCTGCATCCGGCAGAGAAGAAACAGGCAGCCGAACGTCCCGAACTTAAAAAGGTGGACTACCGGGCAGGGGACGTAAAGCATCAGTTATCCAATACGGTGAAAGCCCTTGCCGGAAGTTACCGTTTCCAGAGTTTCACCGAGTACAAAGCACTGCTATCTATATATAATGTACAAGCGGAAGAAGTGAAAGGGGAAGTGAACGGCAAACCTTATAACGGTATTGTCTATTCGGCGACCAATGACAAAGGAGAAAAGCAGGGAAACCCGTTCAAATCTTCTTCTTTGGGTAAGTCGGTAGGTTACGAAGCCATCCAAAGGCACATCAAGAAATCCGCAAAGGACATTCAGGGCAAGAACCTGAAAGAGCGTACCCGCCGGACGGTCGGCACAGTGATGAAATCCATCCGCAGCCGGGAACAGTTTATTACGGAGTTGAAAGCGAAAGGAATAGATGTGCTGTTCCGGCAGAACGATACAGGCAGGATATACGGGGTAACGTTCATCGACCACGAAAACCGTACCGTCCTGAACGGTTCTCGTTTGGGAAAGGACTTTTCCGCCAATGTGTTCAATGATCTGTTTACTGGCTCCCGCAGATTGACGGGAAACAGTAAACAGGAAACGCAGGAACACGTACCGGAATTTAACCCGACCGGACACTTTTCAAATACAGGCAAAGCCATTGCGGGACTGTTCAGCCTGTTTTCCGGTGGTGACGATACGCCACCCGACAACCGACAAGTTCCACCACCCAAGAAGAAAAAGAAGAAGAAACAAAAACGTATTTAGTAATCCTAAAAATTTCAATTATGCAGAATGAAGATGATTTAAGAGGTCTTGCAAAGGTCATGGACTTTATGCGGGCAATCAGTATTTTATTTGTAGTGATAAACATTTACTGGTTTTGTTACCAATCATTCAGGGAGTGGGGCATCAATATCGGGGTAGTCGATAAAATCCTGCTGAACTTCCAGCGTACCGCCGGGCTGTTCTCCAATATCTTGTACACCAAACTTTTTTCGGTGGTATTCCTTTCGCTTTCCTGTTTGGGTACAAAGGGAGTGAAAGAGGAAAAAATCACATGGAACAAAATTTATCTGTTCCTGACTATCGGTTTTATCCTGTTTTTCCTGAACTGGTGGTTGCTGGCTCTGCCCTTGCCACTGGCGGCAAACACGGCATTGTATATCTTTACCATGACAGCCGGGTATCTTTCGCTACTTGCTGCCGGAGTATGGATTTCCCGCTTGCTCAAAAATAACCTGATGGATGATGTGTTTAATACCGAGAATGAAAGTTTCGCACAAGAAACACGCCTGATAGAAAACGAGTATTCTATCAACCTGCCGACCCGTTTCTACTACAAGAAGAAGTGGAACGATGGCTGGATAAACATTGTAAACCCGTTCAGGGCAAGCATGGTATTGGGTACGCCCGGTTCGGGAAAGTCGTATGCGATAGTCAATAACTACATCAAACAGCAAATCGAAAAAGGCTTTGCTGTTTATATTTATGATTATAAATTTCCTGACCTTTCAGAGATAGCTTACAATCACTTAATCAACCATTTAGATGGGTATAAGGTACAGCCTAAATTCTACATGATTAACTTTGACGACCCACGAAAAAGTCACCGATGCAACCCGATAAATCCGGCGTTTATGACGGACATATCGGACGCATACGAAGCCAGTTATACAATCATGTTAAATTTGAATCGCTCTTGGATAACCAAACAGGGCGATTTCTTTGTGGAAAGCCCGATTATCCTGCTGGCTTCCATCATCTGGTTTTTGAAAATCTATCAGGATGGCAAGTATTGTACGTTCCCGCACGCTATCGAGTTCCTGAACAAAAAGTACTCCGATACGTTCACTATTTTAACCAGTTATCCCGAACTGGAAAACTACCTTTCACCGTTCATGGACGCATGGGAATCCAACGCCCAAGACCAGTTGCAGGGGCAGCTTGCATCCGCTAAAATACCGCTTTCGAGGATGATTTCACCCGCCCTGTATTGGGTCATGACAGGTGATGATTTTTCACTGGATATAAACAACCCGGAAGAACCGAAAGTATTAGTGGTTGGTAATAATCCCGACCGTCAGAATATCTATTCCTGTGCGCTGGGACTGTATAATTCTCGTATCGTGAAGTTGATAAACAAAAAGCACCAACTCAAAAGCTCTGTAATCATTGACGAGCTACCGACCATCTACTTTAGGGGATTGGATAACCTGATAGCAACAGCACGAAGCAACAAGGTAGCGGTCTGTTTGGGCTTTCAGGATTTCAGCCAGTTACGCCGGGATTATGGGGACAAGGAAAGCAAAGTTATCGAAAATACGGTAGGTAATATCTTTTCCGGTCAGGTGGTTTCTGAAACAGCTAAAACGCTTTCTGATCGTTTCGGAAAGGTTCTGCAAAAACGCCAAAGCATGACTATCAACCGGAATGATAAATCAACCTCTATCAGTACGCAGATGGATAGTTTGATACCGCCCAGCAAAATATCCAATCTCACACAGGGTATGTTTGTGGGTGCGGTCAGCGACAATTTCAATGAACGGATAGAGCAGAAAATATTCCATGCGGAAATTGTGGTGGATAACGAGAAAGTGAAGCGGGAAACTGCCAACTACAAGAAACTACCCCAAATCATCGATTTCAGGGACGAGGACGGAAACGACCGTATGCAGGAAGAAATACAGGCAAATTACAACCGGGTCAAGCAAGAAGTCCAGCAGATTGTCACGGACGAAATGGAACGGATAAAAGACGACCCTATATTAAAATTTCTCATTAAAGAGAATTGAAAAGATAAATCGAGTGTAACAATGTTTTTTTGGATTGTTACACTCGATTTTTAAATTTGTAATAAAGATGAAATTTTTCTTGTTTTAATATCTCCCCATGGCATTTGTCGGCTTAAAGGATAAGTAATAAAAAGATATCTTTTAGCTCTAGTTATAGCAACATATAAATTATTCTTCTCCTGTTCTAATTCCAAGCCGCCTTTTTGTAGGGCTCTGTAATCAGGGAAAGTTTGATCATCCATTCCAATGAGAAATACAATGTCATTTTCTTGTCCTTTCATTGTGTGAACAGTGCTAAGTGCAATACCTATTTCTTTCTTACTTTGAACAGTTTTGCCTAATGCTATAGCATTTCTAAATGATGCTATACTTTTCGTTTTCGTAGAGATTGCATAATTATGCCAATTCTTTTTAATTTCCAACAAATCATTATATGCTAGATGCAATTCGTTCTCATCAATCATATTAAAATCCAAATTTTCTTGTATCTTTTGCAACAAATGATCTATCATTTTATTAAAATTATCACCTGTATCTTTTAATAGCACAATTGAATTAATAATGTCTTTATATAACTTATTTTGTATTCTATCTTCTAATTCATCAAATGAATATACTTTATCATTTTCAATATCTAATAATGCTAATAGTTGTTCAAAATGTAAATAGTCTTTAGGGTTCACCTTGATTTGTAATGCAAGGTTGAATATTTTTCCACTAGTAGAATCAAAAAGTAAACCATTTGAATTATTCTTATAGAAATAGTTTATATTTTCTTCTATGAGCTTTTCTTCAATTGGAAGTAATAAGTATCTATTTCGCGCTAAAATAGTAATTCGGTTCTCTGTCAATTTGCCTTCTATATCTTTTAGGTCTCCACACTGTAAATATTCCTTGATTTTTAGCACAATCCAATCAGCTTCTTCACACACATCTTTAAACGAATGTATTTCACATAATCCGTTTACAGCTACATTATTCAAGTCGGATGGAGTATTCACAATTTTATTCGCTAAGCTAAGAACGCTTCTCGAACTTCGAAAATTATCATTAAGTTCTATTATTGTAGGTGTATAATCTTCTACAAAAGACTCCTGCATGAAAGAACTGCTAGAACCATTAAAGCCATAAATTGATTGTTTGGGATCTCCTACCATCATAATATTTTTATGTTCATTACCTGTTAAAGCTTTTAGTACCATATACTGAGCTTTATTGAGGTCTTGAGCTTCATCTATGCAAATATATTCAAAGTTTCTTCTGTATAAAGCTGCAGTTTTAGGACTATTAACAAATAACTTATATGTTAAAAATAATAAATCGTCAAAATCAATAGCATTTAATGAAGACATCAAATCTCTATAACTGTAATATAACATTATTACATTTTTGTCCTTTATCCGTTTCTCCAAGTCATCATCTAAAATAACTTCACGTTTTATTTGGGAGATAACATCTAATGCTCTTGTTTTAAACTTATTTCTTTGTTTAGAATCTAAATTGCTAAAGTATTGATTTAATGTAGGAGTTTCAATAATAGCATCTTCAATTATCCTTAATCGATCATCTGTTTCAGAGAATACTTGAGGAAGTTCCTGATATCCAATCATATTTCCATGGTTTTCTAAAACATAACAGCAAAAAGAGTGGAATGTTCCAATATATAAACGTTCTTCTATATTATCAATATCACTTAAACGCTCTTTTATTTCCTCAGATGCTTTATTAGTAAATGTAATGGCTAATATTTTACGCCTAGTTGAATCTACAAGATATTTAATTCTCTCTGTAAGAACTCTTGTTTTTCCACTACCCGCACTAGCCAAAACTAAAAGCGCACCTTGTTGGAAAGAAACAATAGCAGCTTGTTTACTTGTTAGTTGTATTTTATTTATCATAATGTAAGTCAATTTTAATTTTATCAAATAAATTAGACACTAACAATGGTATAGGTTTTGATGAATTATATATTGCATGAGCATATATTAAAGCCCATTTTGTTTTATTTTTCTTTGATTCTGATAATACGTAATTATTTGTACAGAAAAAATCAATTCCTTTTGCTTTTGATTCTCTATGTTGTTCGTTAACACATTTAGTAAGTTCTATCTGCTTCAAGTAGGATTTTATATCATTGAGATAATCTAATCTTATTATATATTTCTCAAAATCTTCTTTATGATCAATGATAAAAACATTTTTCTCATTTTCAATTGTTGTAAATAGTTCTTTTCTTATCTTTTTTACTGCAGCTATCATTTTAGAGACAGGATCATCTTCTCCATCACTAAAAATATACCATGGTATATTAAATGATTGAGCAAACTGTAAGAAGGGAAAATAGTTTCCAGCCCCACCGACACCAATAAAATTAATACCTAATTCTGAAGCAGGACAACCAAAATATTTCTCTGCCATTATTGGGAGAGCCTGTTCTTCTGTCTCACCTTCAAAAAGAACAATTGCTTTAGAGAATAAAATTTCCCCTCTTGTATTAATGACTTTTTGTCGTAACTTTCTCTTATCATCATCATCCATTTCGTTCAAATTAATAATGCCACATGAAACATTGTTTAAGTCTTTATACAAGCCTCTCAGATTTTCTATGCTAGCAGAACTTGCAACATATGGAGAATGTGTAGATATAATTTTCTGTCCCGGCATTTCATACATTTGACGATATAATTTCTTCTGTGCATTTGGATGGAGATGTGATTCAGGTTCTTCTATAGCTATAATAGGAAAAAATGGTTCATTTTCTTTCTGGGCAAGTTCGGCATTATGCTTAATAAAAGCCTTAAATGTTAAAAGAGAAGACCAGCTTCTTGTTCCCATGCCGTGATAATCCATAGTGAAACTATTGTCAGAATCTCCATAATGTATAGATACTCCCTTATTCAAATCTCTTATTTTTTTTGTAAAGGGAGATATTGTTACTCCTGTCCCATTTTTATCCATTGCAGAATTAATACCTTCCAAAGAATCTTGAATAGTACTTAATATATCACTTTTTTCTACAGCTTGCTGGTTTAATGTTGATATTAGTTTTTCTAATTCTTCTAAATCTTTCTTGTTATATGCCTTAGCTACGTCTGATAACATCTTACCTAAATAGGATGTTTTAAGTTTCATATCATCTACAACATCTCTTTGTGCTTCGATATAAAAAAAAGGAGTTTTAGAGAAATCAATTCTTGAATTTTTAGCGATAATATTCTGCCATTTCTCTCCTTCTGATGGATACCAATCCACTAAAATTTTTTGCTCAATATCAAAACTACTTTTTAATGAATTATAACTAATAATAGTACGAAAAGGAACACAGCTAAAATCTTCTATGAATCTTATATTATCACTAGTAAATACTTCTTCCCATTCTTCAGAAAAATCATTTAGAATATTTCCTTCATTATTTATTGAGACAAATCTTATATCAATTATAATTTCTGTAGCATTTTTTTCTTTTGATATATATAAATCATCAATAGATAAGAAAGAACGACTTCCTAATGATAGCTGTAAAGCTTTCAGAATAGTGGTTTTTCCTGTATTGTTTGTACCTGTAAGGACTGTAATTGGAGTTAAACTCATCTCAAAATCATCTAACCCCCTGAAACCTGAAATTCTAATTTTATCTATTAATATATTTCCCATGATATTACTTGTATTTGATACAAAAAAAATCTTTTGTATTATATCCGATATATTATATATCTTTTACCATGAACATTGTAGGTATTTTACTTTTTCAAAGTTCAATCGTTATAATTTCTCTCGTAGTCTAAAATCACAAATGTTCTTATAAAGAGATTGGACTAGCATTGCCAAAAATACAATATATTACTGACATAGGCAAATATTAAGTAATTCAAAATACATAGGGACAAATAAAGCCAAACGAGGACTAATGCAGCCACCCGTTCCCAAATCCTTAAATATACTCTATTTCATCCTTACTTTTACTTCCGAAATTTTTATTTACTCACTAAAATTCAAAAAGTTATGGATGTAAACACAGCCAGCCAATCCACCACTGACGAACAGATGATGGATATTCTTCTTGTACTGGATAAGGAGAAAAAGACAATCAGCGCAGTGAAAGGCGTGGATGAAAACGGGGAACTCCAAACCGTACCGCCGGAGAACAACAGCGAACTTCTGAAATTCGACCGTCACGGCGATTTCTTTTCCAACTTCTTTTCCAACATGATGAACCAGTTGAAGAACCCGACCCGCTTCAACTTCTTCAAAATCCCCAAAATTGAACTTCCCAAGATTACACCGATAATCAGGGACAACTTCGACCATCCGACACCCGAAAATGAAGCGGACATAGCACGCTACCGGGTAACACCCGAAACACAGAAACAGGAAGTGAAGAACGAACAACCGAACCAAACACAACCGCAGGTACAGCAACCGCAGCAGGAAGCAACGGCACAAGCACCGCAGCAACCTGACAAAAGCAAGTATGTTATCGACCCTGACAAGGTGGACTGGGAAGCCCTGAAAAACTTCGGGCTTTCCAAAGAACAGCTTGAAAAGGCAAAGGCTTTAGAACCCATGTTAAGGGGGTACAAGTCGCCCGGTGCGTTCTCCATCGCAGGTAACTACAATTCCGCCATTATGAAACTGGACGCACGCCTATCTTTTCGGCATGACAAGGACGGGAATGTGGTTTTGGCGATACACGGCATTCGCCAAAAGCCGGAACTTGAACGTCCGTTCTTCGGGCATGAATTTTCCAAAGAGGATAAAGCCAATCTTCTTGAAACGGGCAATATGGGACGGATTGTAAACCTGAAAAACTACATCACGGGAGAAATGATACCCTCTTTCGTCAGTGTGGATAAGGTGACGAACGAACTGGTTTCCATGCGTGCAAGCAGCGTCCAAATCCCTGATGAAATAAAGGGTGTCAAACTGAACAAGGAACAAAAGGAAGCTTTACGGGAGGGAAAAGGAATATTCCTTGAAAATATGATTTCCAACCGTAAAAATCCCTTTTCCGCTACCGTTCAGGTCAATGCCGACAAGAAAAGTCTGGAATTTATTTATCCCAATACCAAACAGTCACAGGAGCAACGGCAGAAACAGGAACAGCCGAACAGCCTTGTCACCAGTGACGGTGTAACCATCCCCAAGAGCATTTCAGGAATAGAACTATCCCGCCAGCAACAGCAGGATTTAGTCGATGACAAGACCATCTTTGTTGCCGGGTTGAAAGACAAGCGAGGGGTCGAATACGATGCTTATATTCAGGTGAACCATGATAAGAAGAAGTTAGGCTTTTACAGTGACAATCCCAGCTTTGACCGTTCCGCCGTGAAAGAGATTACTCCGGCAAGCAAGAACCGCACACAGGTAGCGGTTAATTCGGAGGGCAAGACCAACGAAGCCACCAAAAAAGTGAAAGAACCTTTGAAAAAGGGTCAGGACAAGCCCACTGAAAAACAGAAAACCAAGCAGGATAAAAAGGAGAAGCAGGAGCAGACGGACAAATCCAAACAAAGCAGGGGACGCAAAAGATGATAACGGTATTAATCCTTATTCCGGTTATCGGTTTCGTCCTGTTTCTCTTTGCCTGTTACAAAACGGACTGGAAAGCCATAGACGAGCAGAACCGACAATATTATATAGATGGCTATCACATCTATTATGACCGGAAAATCCTAAGACAAAAAGAAGTGGAACAATTAAAATCAAAATTAGAATGATTGCAGTAATTGGAGAAAAACCAAGTGTGGCAAGGGACATTGCCCGCATTTTAGGAGCGAGTGAAAAACAGGATGGCTACCTTTCAGGTAACGGATATCTCGTTACTTGGGCGTTCGGTCATCTTGTCGGTTTGGCAATGCCGGAAGCATACAGCATACAGAGTTTCCGTCGGGAAAGTCTGCCTATTATCCCGGATAGTTTTCAACTTACACCCCGACAAGTGAAAGCGGAAAAAGGGTACAAGGCTGACCCCGGAGTGTTAAAACAGCTAAAGGTAATCAAAGAGGTATTCAGCCAGTCGGACAAGATAATAGTCGCTACCGATGCAGGGAGAGAGGGAGAACTTATATTCAGGTACATTTACCAGTATATCGGATGCAACAAGCCTTTTGTCCGCTTATGGATAAGTAGCCTTACGGACAAGGCAATCCGTGAGGGACTGCAAAACCTAAAAGACGGTAGCTTGTATGATAACCTTTTCCTTTCGGCACAGGCACGCAGCGAAGCGGATTATTTGATAGGAATTAATGGTACACAGGCTTTAAGCGTGACAGCCGGACAAGGAATATTCTCTTTGGGACGGGTACAGTCACCTACGTTGGCAATGATATGCACCCGCTTTTTGGAGAACAAGAACTTTGTCCCGCAAAAATATTGGCAACTGAAATTACAGGCAGCAAAAGACAATGTTTCCTTTGCTGCACTATCCGCAGACAAATACGATACGCAGCAAGCCGCCATCGACACGCTGCAAAGGATAAAGGAAGCGGAAACGGTACGGGTGAAATCGGTAGAGCGTAAGGAAGTGAGCCAAGAACCGCCCTTGCTCTATGACTTGACTTCACTTCAAAAGGAAGCGAATACAAAACTGAATTTTTCCGCAGACAAAACCCTATCCATCGCACAAAAATTATACGAGGGTAAACTTATCAGCTATCCCCGAACCGGAAGCTGTTACATATCACAGGACGTGTTCGAGGAAATCCCGGAACGTCTTGTTAATTTGGAACAGTACACCCGCTTTTCCGGGTATGCCGCAGGGATGAAAGGCAAAGCCTTAAACCCACGTTCTGTAAATGATGGCAAGGTAACAGACCATCACGCTTTGATAGTAACGGAAAATCTGCCCGGCAAGATGGAAACGGACGAACAGGCAATCTATGAACTGATAGCCGGACGGATGTTGGAAGCCTTTTCTGAAAAATGCGTCAAAGACGTTACCAGTGTAACGCTGGAATGCGCAGGGTCGCTTTTCACGGTCAAAGGGTCTGTAATCAAATCCGCCGGATGGCGTGCCGTATTCGCCGAGAAAGAAGACGGAGAGGATAACGCCACTTTGCCTGTGATGCAGGACGGTGACACTCTGCCACTTTCCGGCATTGAACTACTGGAGAAACAGACCAAGCCCAAGCCGTTACACACGGAAAGCAGCCTGCTTTCTTCGATGGAAACGGCGGGTAAGGAACTGGAAAACGCAGAACTGAAAGCAAGCATGAAAGATACGGGTATCGGCACGCCCGCAACACGGGCAGCCATTATCGAAACGCTGTTTTCCCGCCAGTATATCGTTCGGGAGAAAAAGAACCTTGTCCCGACCGAAAAGGGTTTGCCGTTTACAACATCATCCGGAATAAGAAAATAGCGGACGTGGAAATGGCGGGAATGTGGGAAAACACGCTTGCCAAAATAGAAAGCGGGGAAATGCCCCCCGACACGTTCCGTAAAGGTATCGAGGTGTACACAAGGCAAATCACGGCTGAACTTTTGGATGTCCGGCTTTCTCTCGCTTCGGATGGAAATTGTATCTGTCCGAAATGCAAGACCGGACGTATTTTATTTTATCCGAAAGTCGCCAAGTGTTCCAATGTGGACTGTTCCGTTACCATCTTCCGCAACAAGAGCGACAAGCAGCTAACGGACAAACAGATTACTGAACTGGTGACTACTGGAAAAACCGCACTAATTAAAGGCTTTAAAAGCAAGAATGGTAAAGTCTTTGACGCTTCACTCGCTTTTGACGAACAGTTTAATGTTACTTTCGTGTTTCCTGAAAAGAAAAGCAAACTGAAGAAGTAAAATGAAAATCGTTATATTTGCCACAGAAAGTTTCATTATAAATAGATTTATAATTGAAATTTTTGTGGTTGAAGCACCCGGAAGGACACCGGGTGCTTTTTATAAATCTCCTCTACATCACCCTATAAATATACCATTCCCATCTTTTTTTATTTTTTTTCGCACATAACTATCTGATATGCAAAAATAGTTACCCCTTTGTAACTGCCTAACGTTTAAGTAACTTCTTTTTTTATACTAAGTATATTTATAACTTTGCCATCGAAAAAGAAACTAAATAACAGTTGATATTCTACTGTTTTTGGTCATTGTTTACATAAATAAAAGGAGAAATAATTATGCATTACACAGGAACTATTTGGAGACCGCCTTATGAGGCATACTCCCTTTTAATTCAAGTTACAGCAGGATGTACTCACCATTCATGCAAGTTCTGTACTCTTTATGAAGACTTGCCTTTCAAGTTTCGAATGTCACCGCTCGAAGAAGTTAAATCAGATTTGAAAGAAGCTAATTACTACTATAAAGATGCAGACAGAGTATTCTTTACAGGAGCTAATCCTTTTGTACTTAGTGTGGATAAGCTCAAAACATTGGCGAAGATGGTACATGAATATTTTCCAAACTGTCAGAGCATCGGTTGTTTTGCAAGAATAACTGATATTAGCCAAAAATCCGTCAAAGACTTGCAAGAGTTGAAAGACCTCGGTTATGATGGAATTACGTTTGGAATTGAAACGGGAGATGATGAAGCACTTGTTTTTATGAAAAAGGGATATTTGTCTAAAGATATTATCGAACAATGCAAAAAGTTAGAAGAAGTGGATATGAGCTATAATTTCTTTTACTTGACTGGTATTTCCGGTTCAGGGAGAGGAGAAATTGGCGCAAAGGCAACTGCGGAAATCTTCAACCAGCTTCACCCGCAAATCATAGATGCTTCCATGATAACCATCTATCCAACCTCTCAGCTATTTCAAGAAATTCAAGCAGGAAATTGGAAAGAGGAAACAGAGATTGAAAAATTGCAGGAGCTAAAAACACTGGTTCAGAGCTTGACGGTAAATGCAAGGTTTGCTACTGATGGAGCTTCTAACTTAATCCAAGTCCGTGGTAACTTAAAAACAGATAAGCAAAAGATGGTTCATTTTTTGGAACAACAAATCCATAATCAAGATGAATCTTATTTGCGGCAATACCGTGAGAACTTGCCTCATTTATGAAAAAGGATGTTAGAATAATCGTTCAAAATATTCAACGGTATGACGACTATACGGATAAAATAGTAACTAATGCCCTTGGAAACTATTCACGTTCCGGTAGTAGTCATTCTGTTTTATACCGAGAATTATGTGCAGGAGGCCATGTTGTTGAAAACCGACTAATAATCAACCCGGAAAAAGCTAATTTATATCGTACAGGGTCGATTTTTACTGAAATGTCTTTCCTAAATGGGGAATTAACGGAATCGGATTATATCACCGCTGATGGAGATATTAATATAAAAGTAAGGACATTGCTTTATCAGCTTAAAATATATGATGACCGCATTCGTGTTGAATTGAATTATGATTTATTTCTTAATGACAAGTTTACGTCTAATAATGCTCTTATTATAAGTATTGGAGATATTGCATAAAAGAATAATGTTATGAAAATAAGAATCGTAGATTTATTAAAATCAGATATTTATGGAATTGATGTCTATGTGAGAGGTTGGGTTCGTACGCATCGGCAGAGTAAAAATATAAGCTTTATTGCTTTAAATGATGGCTCTACTGTACACAATCTTCAAATTGTGATTGAACATGTAAAGTTTGAAAAGAACATGCTAAAGACTATTACTACGGGAAGTGCAATCGGTATAAAGGGCAAATTTATCCAGTCTGCCGGAGATAAACAACAAGTAGAAGTAATAGCCGGGGATATTGAAGTATATGGAATAGCAGACCCACAGGAATACCCCTTACAGAAAAAGGAACATTCTTTAGAATACTTACGGGAAATAGCTCATTTACGCTTACGTACAAATACTTTTGGTGCAATATTTCGTATGCGCCATAATATGGCTTTTGCCATACATCGTTATTTCAATGAAAGAGGATTCTTCTATTTCAATACTCCTATAATAACAACATCGGATAGTGAGGGAGCAGGAGAACTCTTTGAGGTCAAAACGGAATTAAAAGATGATTTTTTCGGTTCCCCAGCCAATTTAACAGTTTCAGGACAATTAGAGGGCGAGCTTGGTGCGTTAGCATTGGGGGCAATTTACACCTTTAGCCCGACCTTTAGGGCAGAAAATTCAAATACATTCCGTCATCTTTCCGAATTTTGGATGATTGAACCGGAAGTTGCCTTTAATGATATTAACGACAATATGGATTTGGCAGAGGACTTTTTGAAATATCTAATCCGTTATGCACTTGAAAATTGCGAAAGTGATTTAGCTTTTTTAAATGACAACGTAGATAATGGTTTAATGGATAAATTATATTTCGTTGCAAATAATGAATTTATGCGTTTACCTTATTCTAAAGCTATAGAGATTTTACAAGAGTCCGGACGTCAGTTTGACTACCCGATAAAACCGGGCATTGATTTATGTGCTGAACATGAACGTCATTTGGTGGAAGAATATTTTCGCCGTCCTGTGATTATTACAGATTATCCTAAAGAGATAAAAACATTCTATATGAAACAGAATGAAGATGGGAAAACAGTTCGTGCAATGGATGTATTATTTCCGAAAATTGGGGAAATCATAGGAGGTTCTGAACGGGAAGCCGACTATACAAAATTGTTGCAGCGAATGAAAGAATTGAATATGAATACCGAAAAACTGTGGTGGTATCTTGAATCACGCAAATTTGGCACTGTTCCCCATTCAGGCTTTGGATTGGGTTTTGAACGGTTGATGCTGTTCATTACAGGCATGACAAACATTCGGGATGTTATTCCGTTTCCACGCACACCCCGAAATGCAAATTTCTGATTATAACGAAATTCAATCATGCAAGATTATATCAATGAAATATTGCATCGAATAAATGAAGAAATGGAGTTGCTTGGCATTGATGAAAATGTCTGCGTGGAGGATGCTTTGCATATGATAGATGTCATACGACCTTTATTCGATAACTTGCGGAGCATGACTGTAAAATATGAATTTCAGAACGAAGAAGAAGAAATTCATTTCTTTAAAGATATAAAGCCAGACATTCTTAGTCGGTATTTATACTTTTACAAAATAACAAGAATTGAGATGAAACGTCCGATTGGCAGTGATGATGTACAACGAGAGTATCTTCATTGCCAATTGGATAATTTGAAATATTTCTTTGACCAAAATCTTGATTTCTACCAATATTATCGTTCGAAAGCAACCCACTTAGATTCTTATTACTTTGTTCGATATAAAGCGAATTTCAGATTGTGTGTTGATAGCGCATTTTTAGATAAAGACCCAGCCTTTTCTACCGGATATGATTACAAAGTAGCTAAAATTTTGTCGAATGAAATGCTACGAATATATCTCAATAGACAATTACAATTGTTAGACAGGAAAATGCAAATATCTAAAATACGAGCGGCACTTTCTGACTTTAATCTGAAATGGACTGGCTCTAAATCAGATGCAGTAGAGTTTGGGTATGGACTTGTTGCTATTGCAACACTCAATAATGGAAATGTGACAATAAAAGAAATCATGGCTTTCATTGAAGCAGCTTTTGATATAGATTTAGGAGATTATTATCGAACATATCTAACTCTCAAAAGCAGAAAGAAAAATCGAACTGCCTTTTTTACATCAGTAATCGAACAACTGTTAAAGCGAATGGAATCGGACGAACTGTAATAAAGATATTTAGTCCACATAAAAACTACCAAGTAATTACCAACTTGGTAGTTTTTGTTTTTATACGATTTAGATATGAAATGCGGCATTTTCGGGTAATAACACCCTGCTTTTGCTACTGAAAAAGAGAAAAATAAATATTCACCAACTTGATTATACCTTGTAATTTTTATCTTTTGAAACCCACCATCTTTGCAGCAAATCAATTAATTAGCGAAATGGAGATAATAACATTTGAGTCAAAAGCCTATAAGGAATTAGACAACAAGATTACCGCTATTGCCGATTATATATTTAATCACACAGAAGCGGAAAGTACCAATGAGGATGAAATTTGGGTGGATAGTTACGAGGTCTGCACATTTCTAAAAATCAGTGACCGGACATTACAACGCTTGCGGGCAGCCGGGACAGTCACTTATTCCAATATCAAGGGACATTATTTCTACAAGATTGGAGAAATAAAACGATTATTGGAAGAACGCCTGATTAAACGAGATAAAGACAGTATTAACGACCTGATAACCAACCACCAGCTATATGTTAAGGAAAGAAGAAATATTAGAAAGGACAAATAATGGGTTATCCGTGTTCAAGCATTACATATCCGGTAATTGGCGGATAGGACGCAATTTCTTAAACCCGCTTTATGAGGATAACAAAGCGTCCTGTAACATCTATTTCGACCGCCGAAGTGGTATCTATAAGATGAAAGATTTCGGCAACGACAGTTATAGCGGTGATTGTTTCTTTTTCGTGGGGCAACTTAAAGGGCTGGACTGCAACAATTCAATGGATTTTGTGGAGATACTGGAAACCATAGACCGGGATTTGGGATTGGGACTGACAACAGGTAATCCGATACCAGTTACCCGTACTTCTTCCCATATAGTAAATGATATGCCGGACGAAACACCTGAAAAGGAAAGCAAACCCTACCAGTTCAGGGAACAGAAATTTCCGCTTGCCGAATTGATGTACTGGCAGCAGTATGGTATCACACCGGAAGTATTGGAACTTTATAAGGTGTGTTCCTTACGGGACTTTCAGAGCGTAACGGCGGATGGAACACCGTTTACCTATACTTCATCTGTAACAGAACCGATGTACGGGTATAAGAACAAACGGTACATAAAACTGTACCGTCCATTCTCGAAAGCCCGTTTCCTCTATGGTGGCAATTTCGGGGAAAACTATTGTTTTGGATTGGAGCAACTACCCGCAAAGGGGGATACGCTGTTTATCACAGGTGGTGAAAAAGATGTCATGTCATTGGCGGCACATGGTTTTCATGCTATCTGCTTCAACAGTGAAACGGTGACTATCCCGCCTACGCTGATTTATAAATTGACGTTCCGTTTTAAGCATATAATCTTATTATATGATACAGACAAGACGGGAAAGGAAAGCGCACGCAAACAGGAAAAGCAGTTGGAAGAATTTGGAATAAGACGGTTACTTCTACCGCTTCCTGGAACAAAAGAGGAAAAAGATATTTCCGATTATTTTAAGGCAGGAAATACCCGTGAAGATTTCCTGAAATTGTTTATCGATTTTTTAGATAACCTATATAGTGATACATTGATTATGCTCAAATCGTGCGAAATAGACTTCAATAATCCCCCGGCAAAAGCGCAAGTAATAATTTCTGCCGGAGACGTTCCATTGGGGACACAAGGAAACCTGTTTGGTATTACAGGCGGTGAGGGAACAGGAAAGAGTAATTATATAGCTGCCATGTTAGCGGGCTGTATTTGCCAACCGGATAAAGAAATAGATACGCTTGGCATACAGATAGCCGCCAACAGTAAACACAAAGCGGTATTACTCTATGATACGGAACAGTCCGAAGTACAACTGTTCAAAAATGTAAGTAACCTGTTGACACGTGCGAAGCAACCTAACAAACCAGAAGAACTGAAAGCATTCTGTCTGACGGGTATGTCCCGCAAAGAACGCCTGCACGCTATCGTACAAAGTATGGATAAATTCTATTATCAGTATGGCGGCATCCAGTTGGTAGTTATTGACGGCATCGCCGACCTTGTAAAAAGTGCCAATGATGAAGTGGAAAGTGTGGCAGTGATAGATGAACTATACCGACTGGCAGGGATTTATAATACCTGTATTCTCTGCGTGCTACATTTTGTACCGAACGGATTAAAACTACGGGGACACTTGGGTAGCGAATTACAGCGTAAAGCGGCTACAATTCTTTCCATCGAAAAAGACGATGAACCTACGCAGTCGGTTGTAAAAGCTCTGAAAGTAAGGGATGGTAGCCCGTTGGATGTTCCTTTGATGCTGTTTGCATGGGATAAAGCAGCCGGGATGCACCTTTATAAAGGAGAAAAGCCACGAGAGGAAAAAGAAAAACGAAAGGAAAAGGAACTGGTCGGGGTTGCCCGTGACGTGTTCGGCAGGCAGGAACATATAACCTATATAGACCTGTGCGAGCAGATACAACAGATTTTGGACGTGAAAGAACGCACCGCCAAAAGCTATATCCGCTTTATGCGGGAACGGGACATTATCATCAAAGACCCGTCCAACCAAAGTTATTTTATGATTGGTTTAATTTAATCAGACAGCCTTATGTATATAGATAAAGATGATTTTATCGCATGGATGGAACGTATCATGGACAGGTTCGATATGCAGGACAAGAAGATAGATAAAGTTATAAAAGGTCGTAACTGTTTGGATGGCGAAGAACTGCTGGATAATCAGGACTTGTGCCTGCTGCTAAAAGTAGCCCCCCGAACACTGACCCGTTATCGGAAAAAGGGAATACTCCCTTTCCTTATGCTGGATGGCAGATGTTATTACCGTGTAACGGACGTACACAAGTTAATCCGGGAGAAAACCGATTAATTTTTTCTTTTCTAATGGCTTTCAATCCTGTTTTGTCGTAAGATAAGGCAGGATTTCTTGTTTTGTATATAGGAGTTTTCAGGGATTTGGCTAACTTTGCAAAAGTTACATAGAAGACAATGGCGATTGAACAGTAACCTGTGATGTTGCCTTTATATATATCATATTCGTTCGCCGAATATCTCACTACGAAAACTGGCACTTTTCAAAATGACGAGATTTTCAGCGCAATGTCTATGCTATGTTTTAACATAGCGTGGGCTTGCCTGTTTCGTCATTTAGGTATGCCAGTACCTCGTAGTGGAGCAGTGTGAGTTCACGCTTCTTTTTTGAGATACTAGCGGACAGTTTGAATAAAGATTATAAACGGGTCACCCGTAAAAATATAAACTGTTTAATGCCTAACAATATGAAACAAATTAAAGCGCATATCGCTGTGTCTCTCGATGGTTTTATCGCAACATCGGACAATGAACTGGACTGGATTACTTCAAATGTAAAATCGCTTATTGGAAAAGAATACGAAGCAGCTACTTGCTTGCTGATGGGAGCTAATACTTATACCTATTTATTTGAGCATTGGGGTGGATGGTTATATAAAAGTAAACGTACTTTTGTAGTTTCCCACCACGATGCAAATGTTACGCCGGATTGTGGAGTGGAATTTCTTATAGATGCTCCACTTCGGAAAGTACATGAAATGAAAAGTGATAATGATATGCTGTTAGTCGGTGGTGGTAAACTTTTGACTACACTTATTCAAGCGGGACTGCTGGATAGTTTGACCCTTTACACTATTCCTGTTATGCTTGGTAAAGGTATCAGTTTCATAGGTGAAACTTTTGGCTCAAATTGGCATTTGGAGAGTTCTAAAATTATAGATAACAATATTTTGTTATCCTCATATAAATATGTGAATGCAAGATGATAAAAAGGGAGAGTATAGAACATTGAAGTTCTATACTTTCTTCTGTTTTTCCGTTTTTTGACGGTGTTCTAAAATTTCATCGGAATGTTCCAAAGCCCATTGAATAATACCATCTAAGGGTGACATTAAACTTTTTCCAAGCGATGTAAGACTGTATTCCACTTTTGGTGGTATTTCCGGGTACAGTTTACGATTCACTAACTTATCGGCTTCTAATTTCTTTAATGCTGTTGCCAGCATCTTTTGTGACACATTCGGAGTGTTTCTTAATAGCTCATTGAAGCGCAAGGTTCCCTTCTGATGCAAAAGAAACAATATGCGTAACGACCATTTATCTCCGAAACGGTCAATTATTCCACAGGCAGGACAAATAGCTTCTCTATAATGAGTATCATCCATCTTTTTTTTTCTTATTTAATTCATTATCAATCAATAATAGTTACCTCTACGTTACTATCTTACTTAATGGTAAGTTCTTTTTTTATACTAAGTATCTTAGTAACTTTGTTCGCACAAAAGTAACTAAATATATTGAATATACAAAGTTTTCGGTCTTTCTAAATATTTAGCAAAGGCTGAAACTTATAAAAATTAAGAGTATGGAAATAGAGAAAATGCACTTTGACGGTCAAATTTGGCGACCACCCTATGAAGCAAGTTCGCAACTGTTACAGGTAACAGCAGGATGTACATATCATAAATGCAAATTTTGTAGCCTGTATCATGGAACTAAGTTTAGATTATCCCCTGTTTCGGAAGTTGAATCAGACTTGAAAATAATTCAGGAATACCAGCCTAAGGCAAGACGTGTCTTTCTGACTGGTGCCAATCCTTTTGCTTTGAGCTATAACAGATTGTTGGATTTAGGGTTATTGATTCGGAAGTATCTCCCTTATTGCGAAACAATAGGAACATTTTCCCGCATAGCGGACATTAAATCCAAGAGTGTAGAAGAACTGAAGAACTTGCGTCATTTAAAGTTTGACAGTATTAGTATTGGCACGGAATCGGGAGATGATGAAACCTTGTCAAGAATGAATAAGGGTAATACGGCAGCAGATATATTGGAGCAGTGCAGAAAGCTGGAAGAAGCCAATATTCGGTATAATTTGGTTTATCTGACAGGGCTTGCGGGAAAGGGGAAAGGACAGCAGAATGCAATCCATACGGCTGAAATATTTAATCAGCTACATCCTTTTACTATAAACTTTGTTTCTTTGACTGTATTTCCTGAATCGGAACTTTTTCAGGAAATACAAGAGGGTAAATTTATTGAGGCATCGGAGCAGGAACGTCTGTTGGAGTTGAGAACCTTTATTTCTGCCCTTAGCGTAAAGACAACTTTATTGGGAAATACAGTTTCAAATACAATACCTTTTGTGGGTATGGTTCCCGATGATAAAGTCCGAATATTGAATGAACTGGATGCTGCAATCCGTCAAAGCAGTGAAATAGAATTAAAGCAGTATAGAAACGACATAAGGTCATTATAAAAGCAGAGAGAAACGGGGGTAATTTCCCTGTTTCTCTCTTTCTATGGCATGATGACGTTATAATATAGTTACTATCTCATCAATGCTTTTGCGGGCTGTTGGATTGTGCTTGGAATCCACTGGATAACCTATAGGAATTATTGCAACCGGATGAATATTAGCAGATAATCCCAAACTATGTTTGCATTCATCTATATCGAAATTGCAAACCCAACAAGTTCCTAACCCTTGTTCCGCTGCCGCCAAACAGATATGTTCCGCAGTGATGGCAGCATCAATATCTGCATGATTTTTATTATCATACTGACGTGTCCATGCAACCGAATCATTAGCACATACAATGATATATAAGGGGGCTTCCACAAACCATTTGGCAGGATAAACCTTTTGCAGCTTTTGTTTCTGCAATTCACTGTTTATCACTATAAATTGCCACGGCTGTTTGTTTACGGCAGACGGTGCATACCGGGCGCATTCAAAAATATAATCCAACTTTTCTTTCTCTACTTCTTGGGAAGTATAGCTTCTTACGGAATAACGCTTTTTTGTTAATTCTAAAAAAACCATGATGTATAATATTAATTGAGTTAAAAAATAAATCGCTATGTCTTATAACTGTATTATTTGTCCTGTACTGATATAATTTATTTTTTCGTCAGCAATACCTTTCAATATTCCATAGGCTTCTTCACCAGTACAATGGCAAGTATAAAATGTTGTATTTCGGCATAAAAACGTATTTGCAATATCTTTAATTAGGTTTATGTTTTCGGTTCTTTTCTTTAATGGGTCATAAAGATGAAAACCTGATATGCAATATTTCATTTCCTGTTTTGCAATGTCTTCGGCTCTATTTAGAATATTGACTATTCCATTGTGAGCGCAACCACTGAATAAAGTTTTATAATTGCTCTCGGTTATAATCAAATATTGTTCATGCTTAAACGTATCATGCTCATACGTCCCATTTTGTTTGACGAATAGACTGTTGTTTGCTGTAGGTAAATAAAGATGTTCCTTTATATTGGAAAATATTTGTATATTACATACTCATCCTCGATAAGAATAATTCTTGGATGGTCTTTTAATTTTCTATCGAGACCAACGTTCCACTTCATACCTAAGAAATTAGCATAATACTCCTCAAAAGCGTATCGACTAATGTAAATGTTCGCTTTGGCATTATTTTCTAAAAAATACTTCAAAGCTCCCCCATGGTCATTGTGCCCGTGAGAAATAATCACAGAATCAATATCCGTAATATCCACACCTAATTTGACTGCATTTTCTAAAAACAAACTATTTGAGCCTAAATCAAATAGTAATTTATGCTTCTTTGTTTCAATATACAAGCATAGTCCGTGTTTACTTTTATAGTCTTTGGATATGCTTGTATTTTCAACCAGTGCTATTACTTTCATTTCATTTGTTCTATTTTGAAACCAGCTTTGCTTATCAGTTCTACTATTTCACCTGCTGCCAACTTATCGGACATTACAGTCAGGGGACGATTAGAATCGGATAAATCCAAATTCCACTCTTCTCTGTTCATTTTACCTTGTAATATTTCTTCTATTTTAGCAAGACAGCCCATACATTTGGCATTTGTTTTAAAAGTCATTGTTCCCATTTTAATTGATTATTAAGTTATTCTATTCTTTTTCTTTTTAAACGCAAGCTGTTTAACACCACAGATACAGAACTGAATGCCATAGCTGCACTTGCCCACATCGGATTTAAAAGGAATCCGTTTACTGAATAAAATATGCCTGCCGCAATGGGAATACCAATCAGGTTATAAATAAACGCCCAAAACAAATTCTGATAAATTGTTTTTATCGTCAATTGCGACAGCCGGATGGTTTCCGGTATTTTCAGTAAATCGGATGAGAGTATGGTCGTCATTGCCGTATCTACAGCAATATCACTGCCTTGCCCCATTGCTATGCTTAAATCCGCTTGTGCTAAAGCCGCACTATCATTAATTCCGTCACCCACCATGCCTACTTTTTTCCCATTGGCTTGCAATTCTTTTATGAATTGAGATTTCTCATTCGGCAACACTCCGGCTTTATAATGGTTTATTCCTACCTTTCGAGATATGGCTTGTGCTGAAATTGCATTATCTCCTGTCAGCATATACACTTCAACACCCATTTCCTGTAGTTGTGATATGGCTTGTGCCGAAGTTTGTTTAATTTCATCGGTAAGGGCTATAGCTGCAATAGCTTGTGTGGAATCAGCAAACCATACCAATGTTTTAGCTTCCTGTGTCCATTTGTTTGCCAATTCCTGCAAATGACTGGCTATCGTAATATGGTTATCATTCAATAATGACAGGTTGCCTGCGTAATAAGTCTGACTGCCTACTACACCTTTTACACCTTTCCCCGGAACGTTTTCAAACTTATCAATGGAAATCTCTTTTTCATTCTGCAAAGTATTGACTACGGCATCCGAAAGAGGATGTTCCGATAGTTTCTCTAAACTGTACAGTATTTTTCGGCTATGTTCAAAGCCGTTTTCCCATAGGCTTTCGACGACTATGGGATGCCCTGCTGTGATAGTCCCTGTTTTATCAAGAATTATAGTATCTATCTTTTGTGCAATCTCCAAGCTTTGGGCATCTTTAATTAAAATCCCTTTTTCAGCCCCTTTTCCAATGCCTACCATAATGGCAGTGGGAGTAGCCAAGCCTAATGCACAAGGGCAGGCAATTATCAATACAGTGACCATTGCCAATAATCCATTGGTGAAGCCGTTCGTTGGTGCTAAAAATATCCATGCAACAAAAGCTATAATTGAAATACTAATAATAGCCGGGACAAAGAATCGGGCTATTCTATCCACTAACTTTTGAACGGGAGCTTTGCTGCCTTGCGCATCCTGCACCATGCGGATGATTTGTGCCAGCATCGTGTCAGAACCTATTTTATCGGCAATAAACCGGAATGTCCCCTTTTGATTGATGGTTCCGGCAAATACCTTTTCGCCGGATTGCTTGTGCATGGGAACAGGCTCGCCATTCAACATACTTTCATCCACGTATGATTCTCCTGTAACAACCACGCCATCTACTGCAATGCGTTCTCCGGGTTTAACAAGAATTGTATCACCTTTTTGTACGGCTGTTATCGGAACGGTACGTTCATCAGAATCCACGATAATAGTTACCGTCTTAGGTTGCAGCCCGATTAATTTTTTTATGGCAGTTGAAGTGTTCTGTTTCGCACGCTCTTCGAGTAATCGTCCCAATAAGATAAATGCAATGATAACACTTGCCGCTTCAAAATAAATATGCGGTTCAATCCCTCTTGACAACCAAAAAACAGGAAACAACAGATTAAAAACACTGAATGTATAGGCTATTCCGGTACTAACAGCTACAAGGGTGTCCATATTCGAAGTGCCATGCTTTAATTGCCGCCACGCATTGATATAAAATTCACGTCCCAAACCGAAAACCACGGGCGTGGCGAGAATCCAAAGTACATATTTTAAAGAGGATATATCTTCAAAAAACATACTGATAACCATAATTGGGAGAGATAATAGCAGGGCTGCCACTGTACGCCTTTTTATCTTCCGGTATCTTGTCAAGCGAATTTCTTCCGCTTTATCGGCAGTGTCTTCACCGGTATCAACCAGTAAATCATATCCTGCATCTTGTTACGGCAGATTGTAGTGTTGCATCGGAACATACTTCCGGATTATATTCTACCTGTGCTACCGCAGTCGCATAATTCACTGTTGCCTGATATACTCCCGGCAAACCATTTAATGTTTTATCCACACGAGCCGCACATGAAGCGCAACTCATACCCAAAACCGGATATGTATTTTTTATGTTCATACCTTTTCTCATATTGATGATTTTTATATGCTGCAAAGGTAGGATGCTTTTATCTTCCGGCTCTTACATAATTATGGATATGACTTATATCTTTCAGACTTCATCCAAAGGTTTCAACTTATGTCCTTTTAAACGCTTGAACTGGCTTGGAGAAATGCCAGTCATATTACGGAATTGTGTACTTAAATGTGCTGCGCTTGAGTAATTAAGCTTATCGGCAATTTCGCTAATGGATAATTCATCATACACCAACAGTTCCTTTATACGTTCTATTTTCTGAATGATGTAGTATCTTTCTATACTTATGCCATTCACTTCGGAAAACAACTTGCTAAGGAAACTGTAATCGTGATGGCACTTATTCGTAAGATAATCAGACAGGTTTGTCTTGGACGAATTATCATTATAATGCACTAATTCAATCACCGCAACTTTTATTTGTTCAATAATTCGCATCCGTTTATCATCTATCAACTCAAATCCGTATGCTTCAAGAACAGGCTTTATGGTTGCACGTTCCTCTGCATTTATCGGTTCTTGCAAAATAGCTGTCCCCAGTTCAACACTAAGTGGAATAAACCCCATTCTTTTCAGTGCTTCTGTAACAACCATAATGCAACGGTTACAAACCATATTCTTAATGTGAATAGTATTGCTTTTCATCATATATCCATCGTTTCTGCAAAGTTAATGACAATACACTGCTTATCGTTTGGCAAGCTCTGAATATTCTCAATATTTAAGGCTTGCAATTTATTGATAGCGTTTATTGTTTCTTTATTTTTGCAAATTTACGAATTGGGTAGTGCAACCTAATTGCAAAGTTGAGTAATCTGAATTAGGTGTAAGGTGCAAGTATATATCTATATATATAGCTTGCACCTTACACCTAAGCTGAAACATTTATATTCAGACATTTGCGTAATTCAAAAAGAAGCAGTATCTTTGAACCGAAGTTTTAGGCAGACAATGAACAGCCAAAGGACGACAAACAAACGTCTTTTTTGAAACCTAAATTGTACCCCCTAAGGCATTGACGTATTGATAAAGAGTTGAATTAAAGCGACATAAGGAGATAGGTTCATTACCCTGTCTCTCCGCAATAAACGCTGAAAATCAGCAAATTGCAAAATAAATATCCAGTTTTACACCCTATAATGTAAAGCCGGGTGTTTTTGTATAAATTAAGATTTATATAACGATAAAGTCCATAAAGAAATCTATATCTTATGAAATCTTTATGGACTATATTGGATATTTTTTGAAGAGTAAATCAGTATCTATTCAGTATTCCTGAATCTTTATCTTTATTCTGCATCTTCAGTTTCACGCCTGACTTGGACTTTCCGAATGAGAAGTTGTAAACAAGATTTATATACACCATATTGGCATTGTTGATGATCCTTTAGGTTTCTGTACGTTGCAGAAGCGGTGTTCCCAATACGGATGAAACTATTATCTCCTATTCATATTTATTCTTTCTTTTATACAAGTATTTTATAGATAACAATTGTTTGAAGTAATTCTTTTTCTTAATTTGATTCTGGATTAGAATTGGCTATTGTTATTATTTAACATCGATTTCCGTATATGCTCTTAAATAGTGTCTATACCGTTTTATTAAAATAGCCTTCACCTTTTCACTGCTATCTCCTATTCATGGGTGTTAGCAGGTGAAGGGATGCTCTTTCAGCAAGTATACATAGCAATATTATAGTCCAAAAAGCAGCTAGATTTTCTCTTGATGTATTATACTTATCATTACTGTGATAAGAATTTATCATATTTATGATACTTACTTATCACAATAGTGATAATATCTTATCATTTTAATGATAAATGAAAAATATAGGCGTTAGAGTCACGTTTGTTCAAGAAATAAGCCAGACTTGCCGGGTAAAAGCGGGTAGATACTTCCAATAGTTTTTTAAAATTAAGATGTAACTGAAACAAAATGATACACATAGGAACTGTGAAAGCCGGGTGAAAGTGTTCCCCTTCACCCGCTAATACCCTAACGACGGGAGATACAGAAAAAAGGTGAAGGGGACGGAAGATTGCAACTTATTGGGAAGGAAAGGCATTGTTTGCATTACTGTATATAAAGCGTTGTTTACATTGCTTGAATAATAAAATGCTAATGTTTCTTATTTTTACCTTGTGAAACAAAATACTTTCTTGACTTTTTAATAATAAGAATTACCTTTGACGGATAAAATGATGGTAGACGCTATGAGGTATATACGACTTGGTGTATGTATATGTATTCTTTTATTTGTGCATAACCAAATTTTAATGGCTGATGAGGCCACAAATGCAGATTCCATAACTACTGAATATATAAGAAGTATTTATATTGAGAAGCCGAAATGTGCTTTGAAACTTTTAGATGTAGCGGAGAATAAAAAGTCTATGCCTTTACGAGTTATAGACGAGTTACGTAGCCTGTCATATCGCAATTTGTTTATGAATAAGCTTGCTTATGTATATGCAAGAAAATCTTATGTGCTTGATTCCGTATATCAAAAGGACCCTGAACACTTATTGAAAATGACTGTTTATTTGGCGGAATTATCTTTCTTGATGAGTAAATATAACGAGAGTATGAATTATGCGCTTGACGGGATTGCCCAATCAAAAAGGTTGGAGGACCGCGTGTCCGAAGCCCGGTTGCTATACTGCATTGGAGAGAATAACCGTATGTTATCATTTAAAGATAAAGCGTATGATTATTTTGATTCTGCTATCGATTTGTTGAAAGGGAGAAAAGGCGTAAAAGAGATAGGAATGCTCTCTTCTTTCTATGGAGGGAAAATGAGTTATTTAATGACTGACTCTTTGTATGAGGATGCATCTGTTATGGCTTTGGAACGTGAAAAGCAGATAAAAAAATTGGAAACTTTACCTGATGTTCCGAAAGGATTGGTTGATATGCAATATGGTTATCTGTACTCTAAATGGGCATATAATTGCTATATGGAAAAGAAATATGGGCAGGCTGAAAAGTACTTTGCGATGTATCAATCGACTGAATACTCTCGTACACCTGATGGAAAAATGTATTCAATTCCTTATTTGCTGGCTTCCAAGCATTACAAGCAGGTGATTGACAACAGTCAGGAGTTTAAAGAACTGATGAGGAAGCAGCAAGATACTATCAATGCGCAATATATGAATGTGCTTGAAAGGGAAGTGCAAGCCTATATGGGGATGGGAAACTATAAGGAAGCGGCAATTTTGCAAGGAGCTATTATAGCTATAACGGATAGTATTAATAACAGGGATAAAGAGAATGCGGCATTAGAGTTGAATACGATGTATGATACTTCTGAAAAAGAGGACTATATAGCCAAACAAGCATTCCAATTAAAAGTCAGAAACATAACATTGACCTTTTTGACGTGTATTACACTGTTGACTTTGTTTGTATTATGGCGTATGTGGCGTTTCAACCATATTATCAGATATAAGAATAAAATCCTTGCTAAGTTTATAAACGAGAGATTGGCCAGGAAGAAAGACAGTCAGTCATTGGATATTGATGAACAGCTTATGATCTCACAAGATATAGAAGATGAAAGTATTTTGTTTGGCGACCAAGAGGAGATATCTGATGAAACCGGCAAAGCGAGCGGGGAAGAAGAAGAGAATAAAAAAATATTTATTGAACTGAACCGTATTGTTGTTCAAGACCAGTTATATCTTTCTTCAGAATTGTCGAGAGAAGATTTGGCACAACTCGTGCATTTGAATAACGCACGTTTTGCCCGAATGATAAAAGAATGTACCGGTACTAATTTTAATGGATACATCAATGATTTGCGTATAGATTATGCAATTAAATTATTAAAACTGCATCCTAATTATACGATACGTGCCATAGCTGATGAAGTCGGATTCAACAGTACCCCGATATTATATAATCTTTTCAAGAAAAAGACGGGCATGACTCCGTACGAGTTTAAGAAAGCGCAAGAATCTCTTTAAGAATTAGGTCGTACAATGTTCTTGTATGGTTAAACAATTTCCAGCCTTATCGGTTTATTCTAATAAGTAATCAATATAAATAATCATGATACAGGTTAGGATAAAGCGAGTATACGAAGACTTTTCGGAGGCAGACGGATATAGGGTATTGGTTGACAAATTATGGCCGCGCGGAATAAAAAAGGAATGGTTGAGATATGATTATTGGGCAAAAGATATCACTCCATCCGCTGCTTTGCGTAAATGGTTTCACGATGATATACCGGGACACTGGAATGACTTCGTCGTACTGTATCAGAAAGAGCTGGATGCTTCTCTGGCAGCGACCGATTTTCTGGCCCTTATCAAGCCGCGTCCGGTAGTAACACTCATTTACGCTTCTAAAGAACCTGTATATAATCATGCCCGAATACTCCGCGATTATCTGGAAATGCGTTTGAAAGAGTGAAATTAAAGTAATTTTTATCTGCTTACGCTTTCTGTCGTTCACTCAATTTCCTACCTTTGTAATCTAAATCAAAATCGTGTAGCCATGAAGTATAAATTATTGGTCTTGGATGTAGACGGAACACTACTGAATGATGCGAAAGAAATTAGTAAACGTACGCTGGCCGCTTTGTTGAAGATTCAACAGATGGGAGTACGTATTGTTTTGGCTTCCGGCAGGCCGACCTATGGTTTGCTGCCGTTGGCAAAATCTCTTGAACTTGGAAATTACGGAGGTTTTATCCTTTCCTATAATGGTTGTCAGATTATCAATGCACAGAACGGAGAGATTCTGTTTGAACGTCGCATAAATCCGGAAATGCTGCCTTATCTGGAAAAGAAAGCCCGTAAGAATGGATTTGCGCTGTTCACGTACCACGATGACACCATTATAACCGATTCTTCCGAGAATAAACATATCCGGGATGAAGCCGAATTGAATAATTTGCGGGTGATAAAGGAAGAAGAATTCTCCTCAGCCATTGACTTTGCTCCTTGCAAATGTATGCTTGTCAGTGATGATGAAGAAGCACTTGTCGGTTTGGAAGATCATTGGAAAAGACGGCTGAACGGAGCATTGGATGTTTTCCGTTCCGAACCCTATTTCCTTGAGGTCGTTCCGTGTGCTATCGACAAGGCGAATACTTTGGGAGCTTTGTTGGAAGCGTTGAACCTGACACGTGATGAGGTCATTGCTATTGGTGACGGTGTATGCGATGTGACTATGATTCAGTTAGCGGGGTTGGGAATAGCTATGGGGCATTCTCAAGACTCGGTGAAAGCGTGTGCCGATTATGTGACAGCGTCGAATGAAGAAGACGGGGTAGCCCTTGCCGTTGAAAAAGCAATCATAGCCGAAGTCCGTGCGGCGGAAATTCCGTTAGACCAACTGAATGCGCAGGCGCGTCACGCATTGATGGGAAATCTGGGTATCCAATATACGTATGCGTCTGAGGACAGAGTAGAGGCGACAATGCCTGTCGATCACCGTACTCGCCAGCCTTTCGGCATTCTACATGGCGGTGCTACGCTTGCATTGGCTGAAACGGTTGCAGGACTGGGTTCTATGATTCTTTGCCAGCCTGATGAAATAGTAGTGGGAATGCAGGTCAGCGGAAATCATATATCTTCCGCCCACGAAGGAGATACCGTGCGGGCAGTGGGAACCATTGTACACAAAGGACGCTCATCTCATGTATGGAATGTGGATGTCTTTACTTCAACAAACAAACTGGTGTCTTCCGTACGGGTAGTCAACAGTGTTATGAAAAAAAGATGATTGACGAAGAAATAAGTAATCTGACAGTTATTGATGCGCTTATCCGGCAAAAGCGACCTTTTGTGGTATACCGTATTCCCGGAGAGAAACTTCCCCGTCTGTTGACACAGGCGGAGGAGGAGATCCGTTTGATATACGATTTGCAAGAGTTGAACGGACAGAAAGGATTTGTTATCGCTCCCTTTCGGGTGAGTGAGATGTGTCCGGTTGTACTGATACAATCTGATGGCTGGGGGCAATCCCTTTCTCTTGACGATGATACGGAGGAAGAATATGAGGCTTCTTTGCAAATACAAGAGCAAGAAAATTTTCAGACCTCTTACACGAAGGAGTATGCCGACTGTTTTCAAGCATTTATCAATGCCTTACGTGACGGGACTTTTGACAAGTTGGTACTTTCCCGGCGTATTACGATGGATAAGGGGGCGGACTTTTCTCTTTCATCCGTATTTCGTGCGGCCTGCAAGCGTTATATTCATTCATATATATACCTATGTTACACTCCCCAGACCGGCATTTGGTTGGGAAGTACTCCCGAAATTATTTTATCGGGTGAGAAAGATGAATGGAATACGGTTGCACTGGCCGGAACACAGCCTTTGCAGGATGGCAAATTGCCGCAAGTATGGGATGAAAAAAACAGGAAAGAGCAGGATTACGTAACTGCTTATATCCGTAGCCGACTTCTTTCTTTGGGCATCCATTCTACTGAAAGCGGACCTTATCCTGCATACGCCGGAGCTTTGTCACATTTGAAAACAGATTTTCATTTCTCTTTGAGAGATAATAATGGTTTGGGAGATCTCCTGAAAGTGTTGCATCCGACGCCTGCGGTGTGTGGTTTGCCAAAGGAAGAGGCCTATCGCTTTATATTGGAAAACGAAGGGTATGACCGTCGTTATTATTCCGGTTTTATCGGATGGCTGGATCCGAATGGAAGGACTGATTTATATGTGAATTTACGTTGTATGCATATCGAGGATGAACGACTGACTCTTTATGCCGGTGGCGGACTATTGGCCTCTTCGGAGCTGAATGATGAATGGCTGGAAACGGAAAAAAAGTTGCAGACAATGAAACGTCTGATTACTTCCACCTCCATTATCGCTAATTACTAATCATTAACAAGCTAATCACTAATCATCATGTATACAGACAAGAAAAACATACTCCAACTGGTTGCGTTGCTTGAGGCGCACGGCATTACTAAGGTTGTGTTGTGTCCCGGTAGCCGTAACGCGCCTATTGTGCATACTTTGTCCAATCATCCGGGCTTTACCTGTTATGCGATGACTGATGAACGGAGTGCGGGTTATTTTGCTATCGGGCTTACGTTGAATGGTGGCAAACCTGCTGCAATCTGCTGTACTTCCGGTACGGCGTTGCTGAATCTTCACCCGGCTGTTGCGGAAGCTTTTTATCAGAATGTTCCTTTGGTTGTCATTTCTGCGGATCGTCCCGCTGCCTGGATCGGGCAGATGGACGGACAGACTTTGCCGCAGCCTGATGTATTCCGGACGTTGGTCAAGAAGTCCGTGAATCTTCCCGAGATTCATACAGAGGAAGACGAATGGTATTGTAATCGTCTGGTTAATGAGGCTTTATTGGAGACACATCATCATGGGAAAGGACCGGTACATATCAATGTGCCTGTTTCCGAACCGCTGTTTCAGTTTACAGTGGACAAATTGCCGGAAGTGCGTGTTATCACCCGTTATCAGGGATTGAATGTTTATGACCGTGATTATAACGGTCTGGTTGAACGGATGAATAAATACCAGAAGCGGATGGTCATTGTCGGGCAGATGAATCTTATTTATTTGTTTGAGAAACGGCATACCAAACTGTTATACAGACATTTTGCCTGGTTGACGGAGCATATAGGCAATCAGACCATACCTGGCATTCCGGTCAAGAATTTCGATGCGGCACTTTATGCTGTTCCGGAAGATAAGATGGAACAGATGGTTCCCGAATTGCTGATTACTTATGGGGGGCATATTGTTTCCAAACGACTGAAGAAATTTCTCCGCCAACACCCGCCTAAAGAACATTGGCATGTGTCGCCGGATGGTGAGGTGGTTGATTTATACGGTTCGTTGACTACCGTGATTGAAATGGACCCGTTTGAATTTCTGGAGAAGATAGCAAGTTTGCTGGATAATCGTGTGCCCGGATATCCCCGTGTGTGGGAGAATTATTGCAACACTATTCCCGAACCGGACTTTGCTTATTCCGAAATGTCGGTTGTCGGTGCATTGGTGAAAGCTTTGCCAGAGTCGTGCGCATTGCACTTGGCAAATAGTTCGGTAGTTCGTTATGCCCAGCTTTATTCGATACCTTCAACTATTGAAGTTTGCTGTAATAGGGGTACGAGTGGTATTGAAGGGTCTTTGTCTACAGCGGTCGGTTATGCGGCAGCTTCCGATAAACTGAATTTTATCGCTATCGGGGATTTGAGTTTCTTCTATGATATGAATGCTTTGTGGAATGTCAATGTTCGTCCCAACCTGCGTATCCTTTTGTTGAATAATGGCGGAGGAGAGATTTTTCATACATTGCCGGGATTGGATATGTCGGGCACATCCCATAAGTTTATCGCAGCCGTTCATAAGACTTCCGCCAAAGGCTGGGCGGAAGAGCGCGGATTTCTCTATATGAAAGTTGAAGATGGGGATGAACTGGCGGAGGCAATGAAAATTTTTACTCAGCCCGAAGAGATGGAACAACCTGTGTTGTTGGAGGTGTTTACCAACAAAAACAAGGATGCGCGTATGTTGAAGAATTATTATTATCAAATAAAAGAAAAATAGGTTATGTCAACACAAAGAGAGTGGACTACGATCAGAGAATACGATGATATTCTTTTTGATTATTATAATGGAATTGCCCGTATCACGATTAACCGTGAACGCTATCGGAATGCGTTTACTCCGACTACTACTGCCGAAATGAGTGATGCGCTACGCATTTGTCGCGAGGAAGCGGATATTGATGTGATTGTTATTACCGGTGCAGGTGATAAGGCTTTCTGTTCGGGAGGTGACCAGAATGTGAAAGGACGTGGCGGATATATCGGAAAAGACGGGGTTCCCCGCTTGAGTGTACTGGATGTGCAAAAGCAGATACGCAGTATCCCGAAGCCGGTGATTGCTGCCGTGAACGGATTTGCGATTGGTGGCGGGCACGTGCTTCATGTGGTATGTGATTTGTCTATAGCTTCCGAGAATGCTATTTTCGGTCAGACGGGACCTCGTGTGGGAAGTTTTGATGCCGGATTCGGTGCTTCTTATCTGGCACGTGTGGTAGGTCAGAAGAAAGCCAGGGAAATCTGGTTCCTCTGCCGGAAATACAATGCGCAGGAAGCGTTGGATATGGGACTGGTCAATAAAGTAGTTCCTTTGGAACAATTGGAAGACGAATATGTGCAATGGGCAGAAGAGATGATGTTGCTTAGTCCGTTGGCTTTGCGTATGATTAAGGCAGGACTGAATGCCGAATTGGACGGTCAGGCCGGAATTCAGGAACTGGCGGGAGATGCGACATTGCTTTATTATCTGACGGATGAGGCTCAGGAAGGAAAGAATGCCTTTTTGGAAAAGCGTAAACCGAACTTCAAGCAATATCCGAAGTTCCCCTAAAAATGATACTTTGATATATTATTTACATTCAATGGATTGCAAGATTAAGATCATTCCCCGATTGCTCCATTTCAAGCAGCCGGCAGGAACTTCGCGAGGTACATACTCCACCCGGAAAGTGTGGTATCTCCATTTTACCTCTTCCGAATTTCCCGGTCGGGTGGGAATAGGGGAGTGTGCTCCTCTGCCTGCACTGAGCTGTGACGATCTTCCCGATTATGAAGATATATTAGGAGCAGCCTGTCGGGAAGTGGAAAAGCAAAATGGGAGATTGGATGTGGGCGCTTTGCGTAAGTATCCTTCTATCCTTTTCGGACTTGAAACTGCCATCCGTCACTATCATACGGGAGATTGGGCTTTGTGGGATACCGCTTTCTCTCGCGGAGAAACAGGGATTCCTATTAACGGCCTTATCTGGATGGGCGACTTCAATAAAATGCTGGCGCAGATAGAAACGAAAATGAATGTAGGTTTCCGTTGTATCAAACTCAAAATCGGTGCGATCAACTTTGAAGAAGAATTGGCTCTGCTCCGTCATATCCGTGCGCACTTTTCTTCCAATGAGATTGAGCTCCGTGTAGATGCGAATGGGGCTTTTGCTCCGGCTGACGCTATGGAGAAACTGAAACGGTTGTCTGAATTGGATTTGCATTCCATTGAGCAGCCTATCCGTGCCGGACAATGGGAGGAGATGGCGCGTCTTACCTCCGAGTCTCCTTTGCCGATAGCTTTGGATGAAGAGTTGATAGGGTGTAATACTCTGGTAGAGAAACGGAAACTGCTTTCTGCCATTCGACCGCAGTATATCATCCTCAAACCTTCGTTGCATGGTGGAATAAGTGGTGGAAACGAATGGATTGCGGAGGCCGAACGTCAGCGTATCGGTTGGTGGATTACATCTGCTTTGGAGTCTAATATCGGTCTGAACGCCATTGCACAATGGTGCGCTACTTTCGACAATCCGTTGCCTCAGGGATTAGGGACAGGATTGCTTTTTACTGATAACGTAGAAATGCCGCTTGAAATAAGAAAAGATTGTTTGTGGTTTGACAGATGATGGTATTCAATCGACAAAAGCAACGCTTGCTGCTAGAAGGAAAGGAATATACACCTGATGATATACGCAGATGTATGGTGCGGGGAGTAGAAAACTATCCTTCCGCCATATGGGATTTATTCCTTTTTCTACAGGAGTGGTTCAACGATTCCCCTTTACTTGCGGTTCATACATCCGGGTCTACCGGTATGCCGAAAAAATTAATGGTACGTAAAGAACAAATGATGCAGAGTGCGCGTCTGACTTGTGAATACCTGAATTTGCAGGCGGGAGATACGGCCTTGTTATGTATGAACCTCCGTTATATCGGAGCAATGATGGTAGTGGTGCGCTCTTTAGTTGCAGGTTTGAATTTGATTGTGCGTCCTGCTTCCGGTCATCCATTGTCCGATATACACGAACCGTTGAAGTTTGCGGCAATGGTTCCGCTACAAGTTTATAATACTCTTCAGGTTCTTGAAGAAAAGGAACGGTTGAAGCAAACGGATATTTTGATAATAGGCGGGGGAGCGGTTGATGTCGGACTGGAAGCGGACATTCAATCTCTTCCGGGAGCTGTCTATTCTACTTACGGGATGACTGAAACTTTATCCCATATCGCTCTTCGCCGTCTGAACGGTCCTGCGGCTTCCGAACACTATCATCCTTTCTCTTCGGTGCATTTGTCTTTGTCTCCAGAAAATACTTTAGTGATTGAAGCACCTTTGGTTTGCGCTGATATTCTGCAAACCAATGACATTGCACGTATCCATCCCGATGGAAGTTTTTCTATTCTGGGACGGAAAGATAATGTGATAAATAGCGGGGGAATTAAAATTCAAGCGGAAGAAATAGAAAAAAAACTTCGCCTGTTGATTCCGATACCGTTTGTTATTACCTCTGTTCCGGACAAGCGCTTGGGGCAGGCTGTGGTTTTATTGCTGGCGGAACAGCCGGATATACAAGAGATGGAAAAAGGAATACAAACGATATTGGAACCATATTATCGTCCCAAGCACATTCTGGTAGCGGATTGTATTCCGCAAACGGGAAATGGAAAAGTCAATCGTGCGGATTGTCGTATTTTGGCACAGCGCCTGCTACAACTTCTGAATGATTCATCCTGTTAAAAGTAATACCCTAGATTCACAAAACAACTTGCTTTATCCGTCTGGTTGGAGTAGCCCAATGAGATTTCCAATGGCCCGAAGACGCTGTCCATTCCATAACCGGCACTGATACCGAACAATTGCTTGCCTTTTAATATTTTGAAAAAATGACTGTCCGTCAGTCCGTAGTTTCCGGTCAGGATGAGGTAATGGATGGCTCCCATCCGTTGTCTGAATTTTAAAGACGCAATCATAATTGCATTATCCATCAGTTCTATATTGTTGACTCCGGCAAATGGTAATTGCTGAGGTATATAGAAGCCGGGAACTTCACCTCCGATTGCATTTTGCAGAGGATAGGGAAAGTTTCTCCCGATCAGGATACGTCCATAGATGGAAGGAATGACGGAGAAGCGGCGGGTGATGGGAAGAACACTTGCCCATGAAGCACTCAATGCAGAGAAAGGAGCGTGTTCGTTATATTGCGCCATATTATCCGTATAGAGGGAATAGGCAGCCTTAAAGTCGCTGCCTTTGGCGGGGAAATATCCTTTATCGTATGTGTTGTAATGTATTTGGGCAAAATAACTCAGAAAATGTTCCGATTCTACTTTCAAATCAATCAGTTCCGGTTGTTTAAACAGGAAATCTTTGTATTTGTAGTATTCAAAACGGAGTCCGAGCCCGAAACGGAAGTTTTTGTACCATACATCCGAGAAGCCGAATTCGGCTAAGTGATATTTATAGGTTGTATTGTAGGCACGGTTTCCCTTCTCGTAGATGTTGATGTCGTTGTATTGGAACATATATGAGAAGTTGAAATTACGCTGCTGCATGGGTTCGAGTGTATAGTCGATGCGTGCGGCATATCGCTTACCCAACCGTCCGGTGAGGGATAGGCGGGAAGGAATATGAGTCTTGAGGTCTGCAGTGGCATTAAGCAACAGAGAGGCAATCTCTTCCGAATCGAAGCGGATACCCAGATTGATTCTTCTTTCATATTTCTCTTGCAGCAGGAAGTTGAGATGGTAGCCTTCGGGAGTATCTGTCAGTGTATAACTGGCACTAGAGTAAGACTGGCTACCGCGTAACAGGTCTAAGGCCTGTTCTATTTGCTGCGTCGTAATGTTACTGTTTTCTTTTAAGTTACATTTCTTCATTAACCATTTTTTGTCGTCAGTCTCTACTCCGGAGAAAGAAATATCTGTGACGTAAATGGTGCGCACATTGGAGAGGGAAGAGTAGGGGCCATGCTGCTTGGGCTTATAATCTTCCGGTATCCCTATTCTCTTTTTTAAGGCAAGCAGGGATTCCCATTGCGATCTTGCCGCCTCTTCACCCCTTCGCATCAAACTGTCAATGGCGGTCGGAGTAAAGCTGGCGGAGGAATATCCTTCCACATTCACACGGATATAGGTATCTGTGATATCTACATTTTTCTCATGATTGGACTGGCAGGTAAGGTCGACAATCTGTCCCAGAATATCGGGTGCACTGTTCAGCTTGTCTGCCTTTTTTAAAGCATTCTGCACATCTACTCCGATAATAATATCCGCCCCCATAGCTTTCACTACATCTGCCGGATAATTGTTTACGATTCCGCCGTCCACTAATACCATACTGGCTTTCCGTACCGGAGTAAATACCCCGGGAATGGCCATACTGGCACGCATGGCGGTGGAGAGTATTCCGTCATGGAATACAATAGGTTCTCCGTTCACTACATTGGCTGCCACACAGGCAAAGGGAATGGGCAGTTTATTAAAGTTGATGGAGTCATGATACCCCATTGTCAAATCCGAGAATAGATTGGCTAGATTCTGCCCTTTTACGATTCCTCCTGAAGCTGCGTCTTTGGGTGTTTTTGTAAAAGGGATGGAAACAATAAACCTTTCGGAACGTTCACGCTCCGTTAGTGACATGGAACTCCGTTTTACCCGGTCGCTCAACAAGAATGTCCAATTTTGCTTTCGCACCATGCTGTCCAACTGCTCAGGTGTGTAGCCTATGGCGTAAAGCCCTCCTACGATGGCTCCCATACTGGTCCCGGCTATATAATCAATAGGAATTCCGGCCTCCTCAATCACTTTCAAGGCTTTGATATGAGCCATACCTTTGGCACCTCCGCCGCTTAGGACTACTCCTACTTTTTTGCGTTGTTGCTCTTGAGAATGCAAAGAAAAAGGAAATATTAAGCAGGTTAATAAAACCAATGTTGAAAGTATTTGTTTTTTCATCAGACAGGTGTTTATATATACTACAAATGTAGGGTATATTTTGTTTAGTTGTTGAATTGGGAAATGGAAAAAAATGTTCCAAAAGTCGGAATTGTGGATTATTTCTACATATTTCCGATAAATTCTACATTTCCGCATTTAGCATGACAAAGTATAATGAGTTGATAGACAGTGAATAATAAATGTAATGATTTTGGCATACTATTTGCTTGAGAGGAAGATAGAACAAGCATAAGTTAAATTTAATAATAAGATTCGATATGAGATTATTCTTTTCGAAACATGAGTTGAAACTGAGAAGAAAGAGAAACATTGCTGCTATAATTTGTGTGGTAATTGTGTTGGGGGCGTATTGGATACTAACCCGGCCTCAGAAGGTTGAGCCGGAAATGCCGACAGTCATTGTGGAACCGGTAGTTAAAGATGATGTGGAAATATACGGGGAATATGTCGGGCGTATCCGTGCCCAACAGTTTGTCGAAGTACGTGCGCGTGTGGAAGGTTATTTGGAGAATATGCTTTTTGCCGAAGGTACGTATGTAAATAAGAATCAGGTTTTATTTGTAATCAATCAGGATCAGTATCGTGCCAAAGCGGACAAGGCGAGAGCGCAGTTGAAGAAAGATGAGGCGCAGGCTTTGAAAGCGGAACGTGATTTAAAGCGTATCCGTCCGTTGTTTGAACAAAACGCTGCAAGTCAGTTGGATTTGGATAATGCGGAAGCTGCTTTTGAAAGTGCCGAAGCAACGGTGGCTATGAGCGAAGCAGACTTGGCACAGGCGGAATTGGAATTGGGTTATACTATTGTCCGTTCTCCTCTGTCGGGACATATCAGTGAAAGAAACGTGGATTTAGGTACGTTGGTCGGTCCCGGTGGAAAGTCATTGCTTGCTACCATTGTGAAAAGTGACACAGTATTGGTGGATTTTAGTATGACGGCACTCGATTATCTGAAAAGTAAAGAAAGAAATATTAATTTGGGACAACAGGACTCTACCCGTTCCTGGCAACCCAATATCACTATTACGCTGGCGGATAATACCGTTTATCCATATAAAGGATATGTAGATTTTGCCGAACCGCAGGTCGATCCTCAGACGGGAACTTTTTCCGTCCGTGCCGAAATGCCGAATCCGAAACAAGTCTTGTTGCCGGGACAGTTTACTAAGGTCAAACTATTGTTGGATGTTCGTGAAGGTGCACTCGTTGTTCCGATGAAAGCGGTTACCATTGAAAAAGGAGGAGCATATATTTATACCATGCGTAAGGATAATACGGTAGAGAAACGTTTTATTGAATTAGGACCGGAAGTAGGGAATAATGTAGTGGTGGAAAGAGGATTGGCAGCAGGAGAAATTGTTGTAGTGGAAGGTTTCCATAAGTTGACGCCGGGAATGAAAGTGCGGGTAAGTCAGCAGGAGATGGAAACGAAGGATAACACAAAAGGAGAATAGGCGATGAAAGTTACGTTTTTTATAGATAGGCCGGTTTTTTCGGCTGTAATCTCTATCGTGATTGTGATTGTCGGTATTATCGGTCTGACAATGCTTCCGGTTGATCAATATCCGCAGATCACTCCTCCGGTGGTGAAGATCAGTGCTTCTTATCCGGGTGCGAGTGCGCTTACCGTATCTCAGGCAGTAGCTACTCCGATTGAGCAGGAGATCAATGGTACGCCGGGAATGCTTTATATGGAGTCGAACAGTTCTAATTCCGGAGGTTTTTCGGCAACGGTTACATTTGATGTTTCTGCTGATCCGGATTTGGCGGCAGTCGAAATTCAGAATCGTGTGAAACTGGCGGAATCCCGTTTGCCGGCAGAGGTGATCCAGAATGGTATTTCGGTAGAAAAGCAGGCTCCCAGCCAGTTGATGACACTCTGTCTGACTTCCACTGATCCGAAGTTTGACGAAATTTATCTGAGTAACTTCGCTACCATCAATGTGCTTGATGTGATTCGCCGTATTCCGGGAGTGGGACGTGTCTCAAATATTGGTAGCCGTTATTATGCAATGCAGATATGGGCACAGCCTGATAAATTGGCGAATTTCGGTCTGACCGTGCAAGACTTGCAAAATGCCTTGAAAGATCAGAACCGTGAATCTGCGGCAGGTGTGCTAGGGCAACAACCGGTACAGGGATTGGATATAACGATTCCTATTACAACTCAAGGACGTCTTTCTACGGTTGGGCAGTTTGAGGATATTGTGGTGCGTGCCAATGCAAACGGTTCCATCATTCGGTTGAGGGATGTGGCACGTGTTTCTTTGGAGGCTTCTTCCTACAATACAGAGAGTGGTATCAACGGTGAGAATGCCGCTGTGCTTGGCATCTATATGTTGCCGGGTGCCAATGCGATGGAGGTGGCTGAAAGAGTGAAGGAAGCGATGGCGGAAATTAGCAAGAACTTCCCGGAAGGGTTGAGCTACGAGATTCCGTTTGATATGACAACCTATATTTCAGAATCTATCCATGAAGTATATAAAACCTTATTTGAGGCTTTAGTACTGGTGGTGTTGGTAGTATATCTTTCTTTACAGAGCTGGCGTGCGACGTTGATTCCTGTAGTGGCGGTACCTATTTCATTGATCGGAACTTTCGGCTTTATGTTGATCTTTGGTTTCTCTTTGAATATCTTGACTTTGCTCGGATTGATTCTTGCCATCGGTATTGTGGTGGACGATGCAATTGTAGTGGTGGAAGGAGTAGAGCATATTATGGAAACGGAAAAGCTGAGTCCTTATGAAGCTACTAAAAAAGCGATGAACGGACTGGCAAGCGCCTTGATTGCCACTTCATTGGTATTGGCTGCCGTGTTCGTGCCTGTCAGTTTCTTGAGCGGAATTACAGGACAGTTATATCGTCAGTTTACAGTGACGATTGTAGTATCCGTGCTCATTTCCACGGTTGTAGCTTTGACATTGAGTCCGGTCATGTGTTCTCTGATCTTAAAACCGGATAGTGGGAAGAAGAAAAATATTGTTTTCAGGAAAATCAATGAATGGCTAGGTATTGGCGGTAATAAATATGTAGCTGCCGTTACCCGGACTATCAAGCATCCTCGCCGGGTGTTGAGCGCTTTCGGTATGGTGTTGATAGCCATAATGTTGGTTCATCGTATTATTCCGACTAGTTTTTTGCCCGTAGAGGACCAGGGTTACTTCAAGATTGAATTGGAATTGCCGGAGGGAGCAACTTTGGAACGTACGCGCATAGTGACCGATCGTGCTATTGCTTATCTGGAAAAGAATCCATACATAGAATATATTCAGAATGTGACGGGAAGCAGTCCGCGTGTAGGCAGTAATCAAGGACGTACCGAGTTGACGGTTATACTGAAACCTTGGGAAGAGCGCAAGAACACAAGTATCGAAAAGATTATGGATACAGTGGAGAGACATCTTGAGGAATATCCGGAATGCAAAGTCTATCTTTCCACTCCGCCGGTGATACCGGGTTTAGGTACTTCGGGAGGCTTTGAAATGCAGTTGGAAGCTCGTGGGGAAGCCACTTTTGACAATCTGGTGGATGCGGCAGATACATTAATGTATTACGCTTCTAAAAATAAGGCATTGACGGGTTTGTCTTCTTCTTTGCAATCGGAGATACCGCAGCTCTATTTTGATGTAGACCGGGACAAAGTGAAAATGCTCGGTGTACCTTTGGCTGATGTATTTTCTACCATGAAAGCCTATACCGGTTCAGTATACGTAAATGACTTCAATATGTTCAACCGTATATATAAGGTATACATTCAGGCGGAAGCTCCTTACCGTGAGCATAAGGATAATATCAATCTATTCTTCGTCAAGGCCTCTAATGGAGCTATGATACCGTTAACATCTTTAGGGAACGCTTCTTATACCACAGGGCCAGGTAGTATCAAACGCTTCAATATGTTTACTACGGCAGTCATTCGTGGGGCAGCTGCGCAAGGATACAGTTCCGGACAAGCGATGGAGATCATGGAACAGATTGCTCGTGAACATCTTCCAGACAATATAGGTTTGGAATGGAGCGGACTTTCTTACCAAGAAAAACAGGCCGGAGGTCAGACAGGCATGGTGATGGCATTGGTATTCCTTTTCGTATTTCTCTTTCTTGCTGCGCAATATGAAAGCTGGACAGTACCTATTGCCGTATTGCTTTCTTTGCCCGTTGCCGCTTTGGGTGCTTATCTTGGGGTATGGGTATGCGGATTGGAGAACGATGTGTATTTTCAGATCGGTCTGGTCATGTTGGTGGGGCTTGCCGCCAAGAATGCAATTTTGATTGTTGAATTTGCTAAAGTGCAGGTTGACAAGGGAGAAGACTTGGTGCAGTCGGCTATTTATGCGGCCCGTTTACGTTTCCGTCCGATCTTGATGACTTCGCTCGCGTTTGTGCTCGGTATGCTTCCAATGGTTTTGGCTAGCGGACCCGGTTCGGCAAGTCGGCAGGCAATCGGTACAGGTGTCTTTTTCGGAATGATATTTGCTATTGTATTCGGTATCATTCTTGTACCGTTTTTCTTTGTGATGGTATATAAGACGAAGTCTAAACTCTTAAAACAGAAGAAATGATGAAACGAAAGAAACTATATATTGTCATATTGTTATTTGTAGGAATATTGACTTCCTGCAAGGTAGGAAAAAGTTATGTCCGTCCCGATCTTCATCTACCCGACAGTTTGGCTCAACATCAGGACTCAGTTAGCTTTGGTGATCAGGACTGGAAAGATATTTATACGGATTCTACATTGAGAAGCTTGATAGAACGGGCATTGGATCATAATAAGGATATGCTGATAGCTGCTGCCCGTGTGAAAGAGATGGCTGCACAGAAGAGGATTTCTACGGCAGCATTGCTTCCTGATATAAAAGGGAAAGTGACGGCAGAGCGTGAACTCGAAAATCATGGAGGAGAGGCTTTTAAGAGGTCGGATACCTTTGAAGCGCAGTTTCTAGTCTCTTGGGAACTTGACCTTTGGGGAAATTTGCGTTGGGCGCGTTCGGCTAGCATTGCAGAGTATTTACAGTCGGTAGAGGCACAACGGGCACTACGAATGACTATTGTAGCGGAGGTGGCACAGGCATATTATGAGTTGGTGGCTTTGGATACGGAATTGGATATCGTAAAACAAACCTTGAAAGCCCGTGAAGAAGGAGTCCGTTTGGCTCGTATCCGTTTTGCCGGAGGATTGACTTCGGAGACGTCGTACCGTCAGTCGCAGGTGGAATTGGCACGTACGGCAACTTTGGTTCCGGACTTGGAGCGGAAGATTTCCTTGAAAGAAAATGATATAGCTTTTCTGGCAGGTGAATATCCAAACAAGATTGCCCGCTCACGTTTGCTTCAGGAATTTAAGTCACCGGAAACGCTTCCTATCGGATTACCGTCCACTTTATTGGAACGTCGTCCCGACATCCGTCAGGCTGAACAAAAGCTGATTGCAGCCAATGCTAAAGTAGGGGTGGCTTATACGAATATGTTTCCGCGTCTTGCCCTGACAGGAGGATTTGGCTCGGAAAGCACGTCTCTATCGGAACTGTTGAAATCTCCTTATGCGGTTATGGAAGGGGCTTTATTGACTCCAATTTTTGGTTGGGGAAAGAATCGTGCCGCACTGAAAGCGAAAAAGGCGGCCTATGAAGTTGAAGTACACAATTATGAGAAGTCTGTATTGCAGGCTTTCAAAGAGACACGTAATGCGATAGTGAATTTCAACAAGATAAAAGAGGTATATGAGCTTCGTGCGAACCTGGAACGTTCGGCGAAGAGCTATATGGAACTTGCACAGCTTCAATACATTAACGGTGTCATTAATTATCTGGACGTGTTGGATGCGCAACGTGGATACTTCGATGCGCAGATTGGCTTGAGTAATGCGATTCGCGACGAATTGATAACTGTAGTACAACTTTATAAGGCTTTAGGTGGAGGTTGGAAACAAAATCCCTAAACAAAAGAAAGAAGAATTTTCATAATTCGGAAAAAAGTGCGAAATTTGCAACGCTTTTCAAGTTTGACAAGAAACTTACTAACACCTTTAAATAAAAATAAAGAAAATGACTAAAAGTGCATTGCAAATCGCAAGGGCTGCTTATCAGCCCAAACTTCCAAAAGCATTGGCATCAGGAGCTGTTAAAGCAGTGGCAGGTACTGCTACTGAATCTGTAGCCGATCAGGAAGCTATCAAAGCTTTGTTTCCCAACACGTACGGAATGCCGTTGATTACATTTGAAGCCGGTGAAGCGGTAGCTCTTCCTGCTATGAATGTAGGTGTGATTCTTTCGGGTGGTCAAGCTCCCGGTGGACACAATGTGATTTCCGGTTTGTTTGACGGTATCAAGAAACTGAATCCGGAAAACAAATTGTATGGTTTCATCTTAGGTCCCGGTGGCTTGGTAGACCATAACTATATGGAGCTGACTGCTGACATCATCGATGAATATCGTAACACTGGTGGTTTCGATATTATCGGTTCCGGTCGTACGAAATTGGAAAAGGAAGATCAGTTTGAAAAAGGATTTGAGATTATCAAGAAACTCGGTATCAAAGCATTGGTTATCATTGGTGGTGACGACTCTAACACAAACGCTTGTGTTTTGGCTGAATACTATGCCGCCAAGAAGTATGGTGTACAGGTAATCGGTTGCCCGAAAACAATCGACGGTGACTTGAAGAACGATATGATTGAAACTTCTTTCGGTTTCGATACAGCTTGTAAAACTTATGCTGAAGTAATCGGTAACATCCAACGTGACTGTAACTCTGCACGTAAATACTGGCACTTCATCAAATTGATGGGTCGTTCGGCTTCTCACATTGCACTTGAATGCGCTTTGCAGGTACAACCGAACGTATGTATCATTTCAGAAGAAGTTGAAGCTAAGGATATGTCTTTGGATGATGTGGTAACATACATCGCTAAAGTGGTGGCAGAACGTGCTGCCCAGGGACATAACTTCGGTACAGTATTGATTCCTGAAGGTTTGGTTGAGTTCATTCCGGCTATGAAACGTCTGATTGCTGAGCTGAATGACTTCCTGGCTGCTAACGCAGAAGAATTCGCTCAGATTAAAAAGTCTCACCAGCGTGATTATATCATTCGCAAACTTTCTCCGGAGAACTCTGCTATCTATGCAAGTCTGCCGGAAGGTGTTGCCCGTCAGTTGACTTTGGACCGTGACCCTCACGGAAACGTTCAGGTATCATTGATCGAAACAGAAAAACTGTTGTCTGAAATGGTAGCTACGAAGTTGGCGGCTTGGAAAGAAGAAGGCAAGTATGTAGGTAAGTTTGCTGCTCAGCACCACTTCTTCGGTTACGAAGGACGTTGCGCTGCTCCGTCAAACTTCGATGCGGATTACTGCTATTCTTTGGGTTACACAGCTTCTATGCTGATTGCTAACGGTAAGACAGGTTATATGTCTTCTGTACGCAATACCACTGCTCCTGCTGCCGAATGGATTGCAGGTGGTGTGCCTATCACAATGATGATGAATATGGAACGCCGTCACGGTGAAATGAAACCGGTTATCCAGAAAGCATTGGTAAAACTGGATGGTGCTCCTTTCAAAGCATTTGCCGCACAACGTGACCGTTGGGCTATTGAAACGGATTATGTATATCCGGGTCCGATTCAGTACTTTGGTCCTACGGAAGTTTGCGACCAGGCAACAAAGACTTTGCAGTTGGAACAACAGAAATAATCTTAACTGTTAGCGGTTAACGATTAACGGTAAATAATTAATTAACGATGGACGGTAGGTGTCGTATGACAGATTATCGTTCATCGTTTTTCACTAACCCTTAATCATTCAGTCATTTGTCGTCACGTAATAATCCGATAGCTGCAGTTCAAAAGAAAAAGACAGTTTCCGCCACTCGAAAAAAGGGAACTACTTCTTCTAAATCTTCCCGTGCTCCGAAAAGGGTGCAGATGAAGACGAGCCATGGTATGCCTGTCTGGTTGCGTAATATTCTGGCAGTACTGATTGTGGGTTGTTTCTCTGTTGCTTTCTATTATTTCTTTATCCGCCCTTATGCTTATCGTTGGAAGCCTTGCCACGGATTAAAAGAATATGGAGTTTGTATTCCTGACGGCTACGATGTTCATGGAATTGATGTTTCTCATTATCAGGGAAAAATAGACTGGCAGAAACTTCGGCAAAACAAGGAGACAGTGACTCCTTTGCATTTTGTCTTTATGAAGGCGACAGAAGGAGGCGATCATGGTGACACTACTTTCTCGGCAAACTTTGCCAATGCGCGTAATCATGGATTTATACGTGGAGCTTATCATTTTTATATTCCGAGTACAGATGCTTTGAAGCAAGCCGACTTTTTTATTCGTACGGTAAAATTGGATACCGGAGATTTGCCCCCTGTGCTTGATGTAGAAATGACCGGAAGAAAGAATAAGACAGAATTGCAGCAAGGTATCAAGCGCTGGCTCGACCGTGTGGAGGCTTATTATGGGGTAAAACCTATTCTTTATACTTCTTATAAATTTAAAACCCGTTATCTGGACGATTCTATCTTTAACGCATATCCTTATTGGATTGCCCACTATTATGTGGACTCTGTGAAATATCAAGGTAAATGGGATTTCTGGCAACATACGGATGTGGGAAATGTACCCGGCATTGAAGAAGAGGTGGATCTGAATGTCTTCAACGGTACATTGGAAGATCTCAAGAAGCTGACAATAAAATAGCAGCTGTTTCTTTTTCAAACAACTTATCTATTCTCTTATTTGTTATAATCGTATTATTATTAAAAATATACGATTATGAACTTTGACATAGCTATTATTGATGGAATGAGCCGCTTTGATCCAAAGATTCATGTTGTGATAGAAGGAGCGGAGTTTGCCGATTATTTTTGGCCTGCTGTCGAACAATATGTGGAATGTACGCATGAATATTGGCGTAGGACTTTATCATTCTCAAAACATAGAAGGCGCTTTGACCACTTTGCCCGGAGCACGTATTGTATGTCCGTCTTTTGCGGATGATGCAGCCGGGCTACTCCGTACCTGTATGCGTTCCAAAGGCTTTACTTTATTCCTTGAGCCGAAAGCATTGTATAATTCCGTTGAGGCTGCTGCAGTCGTACCGGAAGATTTTGAAGTTCCTTTCGGAAAGGCACGTATTCGTCGTGAAGGGACAGATCTAAGTATCATTACGTATGGAAATACAACGCATTTCTGTCTGAATGCTGCGGAACGGTTGGAGAAAGAAAAGGGGTGGAAAGTAGAGGTTATAGATATCCGTTCTTTGATTCCTTTGGACAAGGAAACGATATTCGAATCGGTGAAAAAGACGAGTAAGGCGTTGGTTGTACATGAAGATAAAGTTTTCTCCGGCTTTGGGGCGGAGCTTGCCGCAATGATAGGTGGAGAGATGTTTCGCTATTTGGACGGACCTGTGCAACGTGTCGGCTCTACCTTTACACCCGTCGGTTTCAATCCTATTTTGGAAAAGGAGATTTTGCCGGATGAAGCTAAGATCTATAAAGCTGCCAGGAAGTTATTAGAATATTAAACAGTATGGATTATGAAGAAGATAGGTTTGTTTTATGCTGCCAAAGCTGAGAAAACGAGTTGGGTGGCGGAAAGAATACAGAAAGAATTCGGTGAAAGTCATATAAAAGTGGTACCGATAGAACAGGCTTGGCAGAACGATTTTGCTGCTTATGATTGTTTTATTGTCGGAGCCTCCACTTGGTTTGACGGAGAGTTGCCTACTTATTGGGACGAGCTGTTGCCGGAGCTTAGAACGATGGATTTGAAAGGAAAGAAGGTCGCTATCTTTGGATTGGGAGATCAGGTACGCTATCCGGAAAACTTTGCTGATGGTATCGGGCTATTGGCAGAAGTATTCGAAGAAGACGGGGCAGCATTGGTGGGCTTTACTTCTTCGGAAGGATATACTTTTGAGCGTTCCAGAGCATTGCGTGGCAATCTGTGTTGTGGGTTGGTTATCGACTTGGATAATCAGTCGGACCAGGCAAAAAAGAAAATCAAGGATTGGTGTGAACAAGTAAAAAAGGAGTTTGCGTAACTCCTTTTATAAGCTATTATATATTATGAGGGTGTCATAATGAATGATCTGCGTTTTGACACTCTCTATTTTTATCCCTGTATTCTTTGTTTCTGTTGGCAGAGTAATAGTATTAAACTTTATAAATGAATTTCACTGCCGCCCAACGATTCTTTTCTTTGTGATGGATATAAGTCAGTCCGTTCTTTTCCGCTTCTTCGCGGATAACAGGGATGTCATCCACATAAAATCCGCTCATGTATAGTTCCGCTCCGGGATGCATACAAGTGACATATTGTTTCATATCATTCAGTAGGATATTGCGGTTAATATTAGCTATGACTACATCAAACGGCCCTTTTCCGGAAAGTGAAGAGGCATCTCCTTGAGAAACGGCAATATTATCTACGTGGTTCAATTCGATGTTTTCGATAGAGTTTCGTACACACCATTCGTCTATGTCGATAGCGGTACATGGATGTGCGCCTTTCATTCGTGCAAGGATGGCGAGAATAGAAGTTCCACAACCCATATCCAGCAATGATTTATCTTTCAGCTCGCTATCCAACAGTTCTTCGATAATAAGGCTGGTAGTCTCGTGATGTCCTGTGCCGAAAGCCATTTGCGGATTGATTACGATATCGTATTCTGCTTTAGGAATATCCTGATGAAATGTACTGTGGATTACACAACGGTCACCGATGATAATCGGTTGAAAGAAATTCTTTTCCCATTCCTCGTTCCAGTCCTTGTCTTCTGCTTCTGCATATGTATAGGTGATTTCCGTATCGGATAGGGGAAATCCGGTGATTGCATTCTTTATGGAGGTTTCGTCACATAAAGTTTGTTGGATATATGCGGTTAATCCGTTCTCATTTTCAACAAAACTCTCGAAACCGGTTTCGCCTAATACGGCAGCTAATACATCATTTACAATCTCTGTGGACGGATTCGTATGAAAAGTGAACTCAAAATACTTCATAGTTGTTTCTAATGCTGGTGAATAATGTGCAAAGATAATCACAATTTTAGGGAAATCCCTACTATCCTTTGGGGAAAATCTCCCCAAGGCGATAAATCTCTTCCTTATCTTTGTAACGTGAATAAGTTTAAGTAATTACATAAACCCAGATGATATGAAAAAGATTGTTTACTTCTTGCTAGTTGCCTTGTGTCTCCCGATAGGCTTGATGGCACAAAGCGTTGATGACGACCTTTACTTCGTACCTTCCAAAGACAAAAAGGAGAAAAAAGAAACTCCGGTGAGGAAGGAACCGAAGAAACAGGTGACAAACATCTATACTTCGCCGGGAACTACAGTTGTGGTTCAGGACCGTAGGGGGAGAACACGGGATGTGGATGAATATAACCGCCGTTACGATGCACGTGATAATGAATTCGTAATGGATAATGATACCTTATATATAAAGGAAAAATCTACTCCGGACTTGGACGGGGAATGGGTGACCGGTGAATTCAATGGTACGCAGGACGACTATGAATATGCCGAACGCATCATCCGTTTCCGTAATCCGCGTTTCGCTATCAGTATCAGCAGTCCGTTATATTGGGATGTAGTCTACGGACCGAATTCTTGGGACTGGAATATATATACCGATGGTATGTATGCTTACGCATTCCCGACATTCAGTAATCCACTTTGGTGGGATTGGCGTTATGGCTCATACGGCTGGGGCTGGAACTATGGTTGGGGCTGGAGTCGTCCTTATTATGCTTGGGGATATTATCCGGGCTATTGGGGCGGCTGGCATGGCGGCTACTGGGGTGGCTGGTATGGTGGTGGATATTGGGGACATCATCATCATTGGCACGGCGGTCCTAGCTGGGGCTGGGGCGGTGGAGGCCGTTGGACTGGTTCGACTTATACAAACCGTCGTTCGTATGGACAAAGCAGTTACAGAAATTCTTCTACTGTACGTCGATATGGTTCAAGCGCCACTCGTTCTGGTGGTTCTGCTATTCGGTCAACTGGTAGCTCGTCTCGTACCTCCGGATCAGCTTATGGCAGGGGAACAAGCACAACAAGACGCGTGGTAGGTACGCGTTCTTCGGATGAGCGTTATGGCTCAAGTACTCGTACGGGAAATTCATCACGTCGTGGCAGTATTTATTCTCGGCCAAGTAGTACTCGGACTAGTGGAACAGGAACCGGTTCTTCTTATTCCCGTTCTTCTGGAGTGAGAAGTGGCAGTAGTGGAACGAGAACATCTACTTACAATCGCGGTAGTTCTTCCACTCCACGCAGCAACTATTCTAACGGTAATAGTAGCCGTCGTTCATCATCTTATGGAACTTCTCGTTCATCATCTTCCCGCAGTTATTCACCTGCCTCTTCAGGTGGTAGTTCGCGCGGCAGCTATTCTTCCGGTGGGGGAATCGGCAGATCTTCTGGCGGAGGAGGTTCTTCTCGTAGCGGTGGTAGAAGATAAAACGAAGGGTATTAATTAAATGGAATGAAAGGTATGAAAAAAATAGTTATGGTAGCTGTATTGGGACTATTTGTTTCTGCAGCTTCGGGATTAGCACAGACTGTTTATGATGGTGCTAAACTGACGGGAAAAGATTTAAATGGAACTGCCCGGTTTGTCGGAATGGGAGGTGCTATGGGGGCACTTGGTGGAGATATTTCTACCATAGGGACCAATCCGGCTGGTATTGGGCTCTATCGTAGCAGTGATATAATGACTTCTTTCGGTTTCTCATCTTATGGAAGTGAAAGCAAGTATTTAGGCAGTAAGTGGAATTCGGATAAAAACAGGGCTTCATTTGATAATATCGGATTTGTATTTTCATCAAAGATCGGAAACACTACTCCCTTACGCTATGTGAATTTTGGATTTAACTATCATAAAGCAAAGTCTTTCTATAAGAATATGGAAATGAACGGTGATCTAGGTAATTATTCACAGGCCTTCTTGATGGCTTCTCTGTCTGACGGAATATCAAATTGGGGAAATCCGTTTGATACTAATGATATAGGTTGGCTTTCTGCTGTGGGATATGAGGGGTATGTAATCAGTCCGAGCCTTACAACTACGCAGAATGAATTTCCGTATAAAGATAAGGAAGGTAATCAAGTAGTAAATAATGAGGGAAAGCCTCTGTTTTATGATTATGATTATTATAATACAATCGTTCCGGATGGAGTAAGTCCATACGCACGCTTTCATTCGGAAGAACGTGGTGGCATAGATCAATATGATTTTAATATCGCTTTTAATTTCAGTGACCGTTTTTATCTGGGGCTAACAATTGGGGCTTATTCCATTGATTATAATAAGTACACCTCGTATGATGAAGATTATGGTAATGAAACAGGATATAAACTGCAAGGTTGGAATAAAATTACCGGATCAGGTTTTGATTTTAAATTCGGAGCGATTCTTCGTCCTTTCGAGTATTCACCTTTCCGTATAGGTTTGGCTATTCATACACCTGTTTTTTATAGTCTGGATTATAAGACAAGTGTTTTTATGCAATCAGATATTTGGGATCCGGTAGCCAATGAGATTACCTATCGTGATATAGATTCTCGTGATTATTTGCCTGGTAAAGATGATATGGTTCAGCGCTTTCGTTTTCAGACTCCGTGGACTTATAATGTAAGTTTGGGATATACGGTAGGTAATAGTTTAGCTTTAGGAGCGGAATATGAGTATCAAGACTACTCTTCAATAAAATTTAGAGATCCTGATGGATATGCTTCCGCTTTCGAATGGGAGAATAGTACGACACCTATGTTGAAAGGCGTGCATACAGCTCGACTAGGTTTGGAATATAAAGTGGTACCTCAGTTTGCTTTTCGTGCAGGTTATAACTACAGTTCGGCGGCATTTAAGAAAGACGCTTATAAGGACTTGGCAATAAATTCTATTCAAACGGATACGGATTTCGCTAATAGTAAATCGCTGAGTAACTATACGTTAGGTATTGGGTATCGGGGTTCTACATTTTATGCTGACCTGGCATATAAATTCTCTACTTATAAGGAAGATTTTTATCCATTCATTAATGTAACTGTGGATGATGAAGGTGTTTTAATAGCTTCACCGGACGCTACGAAAGTAACCAACACCCGTAGCCAAGTCCTTTTTACAGTCGGTATGCGTTTCTAAACCAGACCAGTTTTCAATTTCAATAATAACTTTTGTGTGTAAAGAATCCCTGGAATGCTGAGTGTCTACAGCACTTCCGGGGATTTCTATTAGTCGTCCGGTATGAACGGTTGTCCGTCTAATACTCTATTTTATCCTCCTTGTTCATCCATGCTTTGAAAGCGGAAATAGCTTCCTCGTGCAATAAAATCTCAGAAGGAAGTTTTCTCTCTTCCGGTTTCAGTTCCAGTTCATCATAGATGAAGGAATCATCGAAGCCAATATTTTTTGCGTCGGTTTTATTGTTGCCATAGTACATTTTGTCCAACCGTGCCCAGTAAATGGCACCTAAACACATGGGGCAAGGTTCGCAAGAAGTATATATCTCATAGCCGCTAAGATTGAATGTACTAAGCTTTGCAGCGGCAGCGCGTATGGCGCTTACTTCGGCATGAGCGGTAGGATCGCAGGAAGCGGTGACACGATTTACTCCGGTGGCAACTATCTCTCCCTCTTTAGTGGCAATCACAGCACCGAAAGGACCTCCACCGTTCTCGACATTCTCCTTTGAAAGCTCGATGGCTTTCCGCATCAATTCTTCTTTAGTCATGGTATAAAATAGATTGTTAGTTTAATATGAGGATTATATCTTTCCAAGAATCTTATCCATTACCCAGTTGGTCAGTGTCGCACTTTCACCGTCGCAAGAACAGATAGATTTTCCCAATAAATGGTCTACTACCGCTTGGATAAGAGGTTGCTGTACATGTTCCGGGTTGCCGATACAGATTTCTTCCCTTCCTTTTTCTGTGTGCAGGCCGATAGGTTCGTAAGTGAAGACAGAAAAACAAATCATTCCTTTGTCCCCAATAATCTCTATACGGTCTTCGCGAGCTGAATCATGAGCAACAAAGCACCAGGAACCACTGCCTACCAATCCGTTATCGAACTGGAAACAAGCGCTCAACGTATCTTCGGCAGGATAAAGCCCGCCGCGATTGCTCTTGTAGCCGTTTGCTTCGAGGATACATCCGAACATATCCTGTAATAAATCAATCTGATGCGGAGCAAGGTCGTAGAAATAACCACCGCCTGCAATGTCAGCCTGTACACGCCAGGGAAGATTTTCACGGTTATAATCCAAGTCACGTGGCGGTTGGGCAAAACGGATCTGTACATTGATTACGTTACCGATAGTTCCGTTTTCCACCAATTCTTTTACTTTCTGGAAGTAGGGAAGATAACGGCGGTAGTATGCAACGAAACAGGGAACTCCCGTTTCTTTGGATATGCGGTTAATGCGGGTACATTCTTCGTATGTGACGGCCATCGGTTTCTCAATATAGGCAGGCTTGCCTGCTTTCATCGACATGATGGCGTATGTAGCATGGGATGAGGGAGGAGTAGCGATATAGATAGCATTCACTTCCGGATCATCTATAAGTTCTTGTGCATCGTCATACCATTTCTTGATACCTCTCTCTTTAGCGTATGCTTTTGCTTTCGCACCGTCACGGCTCATCACGGCTACTACTTCCGAATGTTCTACTTTTTGGAAAGCAGGGCCGCTTTTAGTTTTCGTCACTTCTCCGCAACCGATGAATCCCCACTTGATTATCTTTTCACTCATAATACAATTACCTATTTGCTTATTCTAATAAACTCCAAAGATAAAGCAATTTTTTGTCAAGAGCAACTTTATTGATTATTAACTTAGTGGAGGAATTTGGAAAATAAAGCCTCTATTTTGCTAAAATGGAGATGTTGTTTGTATGGAATAGATTTTCCGTTTCGGGTGGATAGGACCTTTGCTCTTGTGAAAGCATATCCTATTTGCAGTATAAAGGCAGGTGAGTAGAGATAAGCCCGGGGATGAAGGACAATATGCCAATGGGGGAAAAAGTATAGGATTGTTTTCGTTTAGTAAGTAGATTGATAAGGTTATTTTTTATCATAGTATTTCTTGTAAATCTTTTGATATTCTTCTTCCTTCTGGAATCTATCCAGCCATGCATTCAAACTGTCGAGTAAGACAGGTGATTGTTTGCTGACTGCCCATGAGTAGAATTGTGTGAAACTGATTGCCGTATTGATATCTATTTGCGGCAAAGAATCAGCGGCAGCCTGTGCGATACTTTCATCACATACGGCATAGTCGATGTCTCCATGTGCCACAAGCGAAATCAATTGTTCCGGGCCGTATTTTTCTATTTCCTTTATATAAATGGTATCTCCAATCTCATTTCCCAAGTTCTGAATACGCAAGATTGACGGGGAACCCTTTATGACATGGAGTGTTTTTTGCGCTAAATCCAATTGACTGCGTATGTAAAGGGAATCGTTTTCTACGGTTGCTTTCCGTTGTACCAGCACTTGTTTGTTGAGCACGATGGGAGAGGTGAGCAGTAAGGAATCCTTCAATTTGCTGGTTGCTAATATACCGTATGCTATTACGTCATAACGGTCCTCGCTCAATCCTCTCAGACGATCCTCAAAACTCATATAAGGGCTGATGTCAACTCTTAGTCCTTTATCTCGGCCGAATGCCTGTATCAGTTCATAATTAAACCCTGCAACCGTATCCCCGTCTACATAAAAACTGATGGAATTATACTCTGTCGCTACACGTAATACACCTTCTCTGATAATATCTGCATAGTCGCGTGGGGGAAGCGGTTGTTTTTGCTGATTGTCGCATCGACGGAAACAGAAGAGTAGTGCCAGTACGATAATTACAGGTATCAGATATCTAAGCAATCTTATTTTGGGGCGTGTCACCATAAGCTGCAGAAGTTTTATCAATCATAAAAGTTCCATGAAAGGCCGAATTTCAGCACACGTGGGTTGATAGGGTAATGAGGAGACAGGAAATAATTCGGTCTGCTCATTCCTTGATTCACGTGATACATCATTACATAGAAACGTGTACGCTTTAAATGTAAGTTCGCGTAAACATTTACAATAGGATAGCCGCCTATCTCTACCTGGTCGTCTGTCGGTTGCAGATGGAAGTTCTGAATGGCGGGCATATATGCAGGGGCATTGTATTTGGTAAAGTATCTCAAATCGGCACCTAATTGTACGCTGAGCACTTTTTTTGCCAGTTTGAACTGCATATAAAAGTTATGATATAGCGAGAGGTCCGGCAAGGGAAGCACGGTCTGGTCGCTGGACTTCTGCCAGGTCACCTCATTGTCCAAGTGGAAGATACCCAATTTGAAGTCCTGATTAAGACTTGCTGACAACACTTGCAGACTTCCGCTTTTTTGTTCGGGCAATGCTTGTTGATTGAAATAAGTATAGTTCTTTATATTCTCGACTCCTGCTTTCAATTTTGTCCTCCAGCGGGCAATGCTCAACTCTCCTTCAATGCGGGTGCGAAACTCCTTGTCCATATCATTGTCCCACCAGAAATGCTTGGAGTGATAGTGGCGCATATAGAACGGAGCCAGTTTATTGCTGACCTCTCCACGGGCTATAAGACTGACCGTATCTTTCCACAGAGGAAAGTTCAGGTCTATATCGCCTTTCACATTGAACTGTCCGATTGCTTTTCCTCCCAGTCCCACTTCACCGATGGCATGATAATGGAGTACATTACCTTCACGTTTGGACAATTCGCCTCCTACGAATATCTCATTCTCATTGTATTTGTCATTACCTATGCCTTCCAGGTTCATCAGTGTATATTTGCTGATTTTATAGGAGGCAAATGCCGTCAGTCCGGCTTTGGCATATTTATTGAACCCTTCCAACAGAGCAATACCTACGGTGTTTTTGATTCCTATATAGGTCGTACTGTCTTTTACTAATGGATTATCAGGTTCTAAATAAGTGTTCTGATAGTAATCTTTCACGTCATCTTCAGAATGGAAACTATGCCGTGCACGTTCCACTTGAACGGTATGTATAAAACTGGTGACCGGAACGAATTCCTGTTTGGCGGGCATGGTGTCGTTTTCAGCCTGTGGTATATCCCGTTTGAATCCCAAGTTATAGCGTTGAGTCAGAAAAACGTAAAAGTCGTGGTTACGGTTGGTCGTAGCGCTTAGTATGGTAGGAATATTCGTTGATTCATACTCCCTTTGACCTTGTGCCATTTCCTCCGGTGCAGTGATATATCGGTCATCTTCGATACCTCCGTTCTCGTTTGTTTTCAGATAGTTATTGCTGTATATGGCTTGCATTTGGTAGCGGTCGCCGATATAACTACCGAAAAAAGCTGCATTGAAATGTGATGTGCTTTGATTATTGTAATATCCCCGTCCGTACAGATAGTCTATGTTGAAGCCGAAAGCCAGACGTTTGTTTACATTGACAGAGAAGTATGATTTGAAACGTTCTTCCCCGTTCACCTTGTTACCGGCTTTGTGATATGTCAGATTGGTATAAGGTACGTTACTGTTCGTAAAGTTGAATTCCGTAGGACGGATAAAGAAACTGGAGAAAGGCTCCATGAAAATAGTTGGCTCAGGGTCACGACGGTCGAAAAAAATACGTGACATACGGGGAGAACCCATATTGGCCAGATAATTGTAATGTCCGGTCAGCCCGTCAGTCAGGTTCGTGTTCTGGAAATGATGATATGCAGTATCCGCCGGAATCATAGTCCGGTCGCCCAACTGGTTTTTGATACGCCACATATATAATTTAGGAGGCAATCCCTGTATCTCAACATTTGCACTGTCCAGTTTGTCCGGAATCATGGCAGGGTCTACCTGGTTGCCGTATTGGTCATAGCCGTTTTCGTCAATTACCTGGCGACCATTGTCGAACTGTGCATGAACACTTGTCAGACCTATAACGGTAAGTAATATATATAATAGTAAGATTCGTCTCATAATTGGAGGCAAAGATACTTACTTTAATTGATTTAATGATAATGGATAATTGAAAATTATGTTGCATACGTACAACACGTAGCTAATAATTATCAATTATCCATTGTTCACTATCCATTAATTAAACTTCTCGGATAAGCTCCATGCCTTTCTTGATAGCTTCCTCGTTCATAGGAATCAAGTGGTGGTGGCGTTCCGGCAAAGTCTTTTTCAAGCCTTTGATGACATTTTCTAAAGTAACAATCGGACGAAGTTTCAGCAGACCGCCTAATACGATCATGTTGAACGCTTTAGCGTTGTTCATTTCGTTGGCTGCATCCATTGCGTCAATACGGTATACTTTGATGTCTTTGCGGGTAGGAGGGTTGATTATTCCGTAACCGTCATAAATCAAGATACCACCGGGTTTCACCTTACTTTCAAACTTTTCGAGTGAAGGCTGGTTCAAGATGATGGCGGCATCGTATTTACTAAGAATCGGTGAAGATATCTTGTCATCGCTAACGATTACTGTAACGTTGGCAGTACCACCCCGTTGTTCTGGACCGTATGCCGGCATCCAGCTCACTTCCTTGCCTTCCATCAAACCGGAATAAGCCAGAATCTTACCCATAGACAATACGCCTTGTCCACCGAATCCTGCTATAATTATTTCTTCTTTCATTGTTCTGTTGACTTTTAGCGTTATTCTTTATCTTTTAAATCACCCAGCGGATAGAACGGGAACATATGTTCTTCCATCCATTTGTTTGCTTTTTCCGGGGTCATTTTCCAACCGGAACTACAAGTGGAAACGATTTCTACCAAGTTGGAACCTTTACCGTTCATCGAGTTCTCGAAAGCCTTGCGAATAGCTTTCTTCGCTTTACGGATGGCCGGTACCGATTGTACGGACTGGCGGCTTACGTAAGCTGTTCCTTCCAGTTGGGCGGCGATTTCTGTGATTTTCAATGGATAGCCGTGAAGTTCAACGTCACGTCCGTAAGGACAAGTCGAGCTCTTCATACCTACTAGTGTAGTCGGGGCCATCTGGCCGCCTGTCATACCGTAAATGGCATTGTTGATAAAGATAATCGTGATGTTTTCGCCACGGTTCAAAGCGTGTATAGTTTCGGCTGTACCGATACAAGCCAAATCACCGTCACCCTGGTAAGTAAATACGAGGCGATCCGGCCACAGACGCTTCACAGCAGTTGCCACAGCAGGAGCACGTCCGTGTGCAGCTTCCTGCCAGTCAATATCCAAATAGTTATAGGCGAAAACTGCACATCCTACCGGAGAGATTCCCACCGTTTTATCTTCCATACCCATCTCCTCTATTACTTCGGCAATGAGCTTGTGTACCACACCGTGACTGCAGCCCGGACAGTAGTGCATGGCGTTGTCGTTCATCAGAGTCGGTTTTTTGTAAACCAGATTCTCGGGTTTGATTATTTCTTCTTTAGTCATAACTTCTTCTCCTTATCTGTTGGTGAACCGTATAAAAAACTCCATCAGCTTGACAAAGATTGCCGCGCCGCATACGTAGATAAACATTTTGAAATCTTCCTTTCCTACAACGAAATAGGTGATAATGGCTGCAACAGCCAGAATCATGAAAAGGATGTTCAGTACGTTTCTTATTTTATCGGGATTCATCGTTTCGTTATTTGATTATTTTTTCTTCCAAAGCAGTTACAATTTCATCCGGATCGGGGACGATACCGCCGAGACGTCCGAAATGCTCTACCTTTATTTTACCGTTAACAGCCAGGCGGACATCTTCAATCATCTGTCCGGCATTCAGCTCCGTAACAAGCATACCTTTTACTTTGTCAGCATAAGCGGCAATGGCTTTTGTAGGGAACGGCCACAAAGTAATCGGACGAAGGATACCTACCTTGATACCTTTCTCACGAGCCAGCTCCATGGCTTTCTGACCGATACGTGCCATTGAGCCAAAAGCAATAATCAGATATTCTGCATCGTCACAGTTTATTTCTTCAAAACGTACTTCGTTTTCTTCGATTTGGCGATACTTAGCCTGGAAGCGGAGGTTGTTGATTTCCATTGCTTCCGGTTTCAGTTCCAAAGAAGTGATGATGTTCGGTTTGCGATCTTTAGCCTTTCCGGTAGCAGCCCACGGACATTGCTCAATCACTTCCGCTTCTGTGCGGCGTGGCTTTTGTGTAGGAAGAACAACCTTTTCCATCATCTGTCCGATCACACCGTCAGCAAGAATAATGGCTGGATTACGATATTTGAAAGCCAGTTCGAATCCCAATGCCACGAAATCTGCCATTTCCTGTACAGATGCCGGAGCAAGAGCGATTAGCTTGTAGTCGCCATGACCACCGCCCTTCACTGTCTGGAAATAGTCGGCCTGACTCGGTTGGATGGTTCCTAATCCGGGACCGCCACGCATCACGTTTACAATCAGACAAGGAAGTTCGGCACCTGCAATGTAAGATATACCTTCCTGTTTCAGACTGACGCCGGGACTTGAAGACGATGTCATTACCATCTTTCCGCTGCCTGCGCCTCCATATACCATATTGATAGCTGCCACTTCACTTTCTGCCTGGAGTACTACCATGCCGGTTGTTTCCCACGGTTTCAGTTCAGCAAGTGTTTCCAACACTTCCGATTGGGGAGTAATAGGATAACCGAAGTATCCGTCCGCACCGCAACGGATAGCTGCGTGGGCGATGGCTTCGTTTCCTTTCATTAATACAACTTCTTCTGCCATATTCTTTTCTTTTATTCTACTTTTACTTTATACACTGAGATACATCCGTCCGGACAAACTGTTGCGCACGAGCTGCATCCGTTACAGGTATCTTCTTTCACTTGCCAGGCATAGTTATAGCCTTTCATGTTTACCTCTTTGTTGAGGGCGATTACATCAAGCGGACACGCCACTACGCATAGGTTACATCCTTTGCAACGCTCTGTGTCGACTACGATTGCTCCTTTGATTTTTGCCATAATCTTTATTTTATTACGTTATCTTTGAGTACGGTTATTGATTATACATATCTTTGTGATAGAAGTTTAGAATATCTATCGCCATTTTCCGGGCCTGAACGGCGGGGCTGTCAGGATTAAGGTCGATAGCGTATTGGTAATTGTCCAGCGCTTGCTTCCAGTCTCCTTTTTTCCGGTAGGCATTTCCCCGTAAATAGTAAAGAATATCTTTCTCGTTTTCGACAGAAGTGTCTAGGAGAAGTTGGTTCAATTGCTCAATCGCTGTGTCCACATCCCCCTGATTGATAAGCTCTTTTAGGTTTTCTATTTGCTCCATTTCTTTTGTCTTTCGGGATTCTGAAACGCAAAGATAGTTTTTATTTGTGTAAATGAGACAAATGAAGCCGGAAATTTGTATTTGGGAAAAGACTTTCCTGTGGATATTGTTATGCTCACAAGGATGAATGAAATAAAAAAAGACCTTCACCTTTTCTCTGTATCGACCTGTTTATCGGAATTAGCGGGTGAAGGGCAATCTTTTCACCTGCTGTTTCACCTTCCTTGAATCCGAATCAAATATGCGGTCGCTTTAGTCTATTGTATTGGCAATAGACTGCTGGGAGACTAATGGATAACTTCGTGTGCCTTATTAGAGAAACTCCTTGTTAGTATAGACAAAGTTGTATTTCATTAGACGTGTTCTATAAACAAAGGCTTCGTTTGTGAAAACAAAGGTTTGGTTTATATAAACGAAGCCTTCATTTATAAAAACGGAACCTTCGTTTATAGATTGTTTGTAGTAGAAAGCAAGTTAGGTTGTAACAAAAGTAAGTTTAGTTGGATTGAAAAGTAAGTTCTACTATAATAGAAACATAGAGAGTTAGTATATTATCGGATTGTATGGGTGAGGAGAAGGTGAAAGAGCTGCTCTTCACCCGCAAATATTGATAAACAAAGCGTTTCAGCGAAAAGGTGAAGGGCATTTGAGACAGGAAAAAGTGTGTAAGTTGTAGGGTGGACAACAATGAAGAATTAGATTTTTGCAAATAATAGCAGAAATAAGGGCAGATAATCTTTCAATTCATTTCGCATAAGCTCCATTGTTTTTTGTTTGTACCGATTGATGGACTTCACGCTAAGATTCATTTCTTCCGCAATTTCCGTATGGGTCTTTCCTTCAAAGAAACTTTTTATAAATACCGTGCGATAACTTTCCGGGAGTTTATTCAGTGTTTCGTACAGCATTCTGTATAATTCGTCAAGGGTATATACGCTGTCCGGTTCCACTTCGTAAATGGGAGCTTTCTTTTGAACAACTTCTGCATAGTTCCATTCATACTCTTGATGTTTCAGATAATTCAGGCAGCTGTTTTTTACACACATTTTGATATATCCCAATGCCGTGTCCGATTGAAAATCAAAAGAATCTATTTTATCCCATAGTGAAGTAAATACATCCGAAACAATATCTTCCCGTGTCTCTTTATCATCAATAAATCTTTTTGCATATAGGACGAATGGAGCATAAAACTCTTCATAAAGTTGCTTGAAGGTCTGTTCTTTAGGCTGTTTTTGAAAAGATATTTTCATTATTTTGAGATTCTGTTGTTTTTCATTTCGCTGCAAATATATAATAAGATAATCGCTAAACCTTAATTTTTCTATTTCTTTTTTTATTCTTTTGATGGAAAATTTGGAAATAAAATAAAAAAAATCCGTTTTTCCTGTCCCTTTTGGGAAGCTTTGATTGTATTATAAATATAATTGCAATTAACAGATAAAGATTTTGAAAGAAAATATGAATCCGGAATCATTGTTTCGCAAAGCACAGGCATTGGGAGATGATATTAGAGAAATGGAGTCCATCGATACATTGGCGGCCTATCATAAAGCGATATTTGATATAAATAAGGTAGAAAGAAAAAAGACTGTTTATAGTCAGTTGATGCGATATGCGGCATTATTGGCTATTCCTCTTTTAATGACATCTTTGGTTCTGGGATATTTATATTTTGCTGGAGCGGAAGAAGAAGTAAAGTATGCCGAAATTACGGCTGCTACCGGTTCGGTGATACGTTATGAGCTTCCGGATGGTTCTGTGGTGTGGCTGAATGCTGGTACGACTTTACGTTATCCTACGGTCTTCAAAAAAGATAATCGGAGTGTAGAACTGAAAGGGGAGGCCTATTTTGAGATACAGGCAGATCAAGAACGTCCTTTTTATGTAAATACCCGGAATGGATTGAGTGTCTATGTTTATGGTACAAAATTCAATGTAAACGCTTATGAAAATGACGATTATGTAGAAACAGTGTTGGAGAAAGGTAAAGTAAATGTGATAACCCCCAATCGGGAAACAATAGTTTTGACTCCCGGAGAACAATTGCTTTACGATAAACAGAGTCAGAAATCGGTAAAGAATAAAGTAGATGTTTATGGAAAGATAGCTTGGAAAGATGGAAAGTTAGTTTTTAGAAATACGCCGTTAGAGGAAATCTTCAAGAGATTGGAACGACATTTCAATGTGGATATTCAATATAATAATAGGTGTGAAAAAGAATATAGATATCGGGCTACTTTCCGGGATGAGACTTTGTCGCAGATATTGGATTATTTGGCTAAATCTGCAAAAATGAAATGGAAAATTGAAGAATCTCAGCAACAAGCTGATAATACGTTTACAAAGAAAAAAATTATAGTGGATTTGTATTAGTAGTAACCTTTAAAAATAGAATAGCCTATGAGATACACGCATTAAAGATGAAAAAAGGAAGAAAGTTGCTGCCAACAACTGTCTTCCTCAGAAAACAGATTCACGGTATGGGGTCTTGCAAACACTAACCGGAATCAAACCATAGTTCATTTAGTAATAAACTTTAGTTAGCCGCAAATGTATGAAAAAAAATCATTCATTTATTGCATTATGTTCTAAATATGCTTTAAATCTAAAACTTCCTTTAATTATGAGGATCAGTCTTACACTACTTTTCCTAGTGGTATTACAGCTTTCTGCTGAAAATAGCTACGCCCAACGAATGCGTATTGCCATTTCTATGAGTAATGTATCTGTAGAACAGGTACTGAACAAAATCGAGGAGACTTCTGACTACGTATTCCTCTATAATGATGAGACGATTCAAAAGAGTCGTATTGTGTCTGTAAGAAGTAAATCCGGAAAAATTACTGATATTCTGGATGATATATTCAAAGGGACGGATATATCGTATACTGTGATTGATAAACAAATAATATTGTCTAAATCAAATAAAGTTAACCAGACTGCTAAGGCTATTCAGATAAAAGGTACGGTAAAAGATGCCTTGGGAGAGCCGTTAATTGGTGTCAGTGTATTGGTGAAAGGTACTTCTAACGGTACGGTGACTGATTTGGACGGGAGATTTTCTTTGAATGTTTCCGTTGGAGATATTCTTGAATTCTCGTATGTTGGTTATGCAGCTCAGTCGGTAACGGTAAAAAATGCGACCCCGTTGGATATTGTGTTGAGTGAAGATGCGCAAGCTCTGGACGAGGTGGTAGTAACCGCATTGGGTATCAAGAGAGAAGCTAAGGCTTTGACGTACAATGTGCAGGAAATAAAAGCAGCCGGTATTACAAAAGTGAAAGATGCTAACTTTGTAAATAGTCTTTCCGGTAAGATTGCAGGTGTGACTATCAATCAGAGTTCATCGGGAACCGGTGGATCTTCCCGTGTTGTCATGCGTGGAACGAAATCTTTGTTTGGTGAAAATAATGCATTATATGTTTTGGATGGTATTCCAATGCAGGGGTTAAGGACCAAACAATCCGATAATTTTTATGAGTCTGTTGAAGTAGCTGATGGTGACGGTATATCTAATATCAATCCGGAAGATATAGAAAGTATGTCAGTTTTGACTGGAGCTTCTGCAGCGGCTTTGTATGGTAACAGAGGAGCTAACGGTGTGATATTGATTACAACCAAAAAAGGTGCAATTGGAAAGCCTAGAATAAGTTACTCTAACAGCACTAGTTTCTCAAGACCTTTCGTTACTCCGGAATTTCAGAATACATACGGACGTAAGGAAGGTGAATTCAAGAGTTGGGGAGATAAATTGGAGAAACCTTCTACATATAACCCATTGGACTTCTTCCAGACAGGTTTCAATACGATGAATTCTATTGCCGTATCGACCGGAACGGAAACTAATCAGACTCATATATCTTTTGGAGCTGTAAACTCAGAGGGTATTATTGACAATAATAAATACAACCGTTACAACTTTACATTCCGTAATTCTTGGGATATTGTGAAGAATGTTTTGAGTATGGATATGGGATTATTCTATATTAAACAGAATAATCAGAACAGTAATGGGCAGGGTATGTATTATAATCCTTTGGTACCAATTTATTTGTTTCCACCAAGTGACGATATAAATAAATATGCTGTTTATGAAAGATATGATGCCGACAGAAATTTCAAGACTCAATATTGGCCTTATGGTAATCAGGGATTGGGTATGCAAAATCCGTATTGGATTATCAACCGTAATATGTTCAATACCGACAGAGATCGTTATATCATTTCATTGTCAATGAAATGGAATATAACCAATTGGCTTAATATTATCGGACGTGCCCGTATTGATAATGCTTATACTGATTTCGAACGTAAACTGTATGCATCTACAGATGGGTTATTCGCAAAATCTCAAGGAAATTATATGAATCAAGAAGATAAGAATACTTCAACTTATCTTGATTTCTTAGTGAATGTAGATAAGAAGTTCGGTGAAAATTATCATCTGTTGGTAAATTTAGGAGGGAGCTTTTATGATGAGAAATATAAATCGGATACGTTTGAAGGCAATTTAGTAGGGGTGCCTAATTTCTTTCACCCGAGTAATATACCTTCTACGGAAAGTAATTATAACAAATCCGAATTACATACCCAGACACAGTCCATCTATGGTAAAGCTGAAATCGGTTATCGGAACTTTCTTTATGCAGATGTCACAGGACGTATAGACTGGTTTTCTACATTGGTAGGTACATCTAAAGAATATGTATGTTATCCTTCAGCTGGTCTTTCAGTCATATTGTCAGAAATACTTCCTTTGCCGGAAAAGATCATTTCTTTCTGGAAGATTCGTGGATCATATGCACAAGTTGGTAATCCTCCAAGCGCATACCTTCCTTATGCTACGGTAGCATTGGAGAATGGTAATGCAACAAGTGCCAATTTTACGCCTGCCAGTCATTTAAAACCGGAGATGACCAAGGCATTCGAGTTCGGTATGGACCTGCGTTTGTTCCAAAATAAATTGAATATCGCAGCAACATATTATAATTCAAACACTTATAACCAATTGTTTAAATATGAGCTACCGCCTAGTACAGGGTATGCTTTTGCTTATGAAAATGCCGGTAAGGTAAATAACTGGGGTATTGAATTGAGTGTTGGTTTTAATCAAGATCTGGGACCTGTACAGTGGAATTCAAACTTGATTTATTCAATGAACCGTAATGAGATTAAAGAATTACTTCCTGAATATGTAACCGACCGCACTACGGGTATGACCGTAAAGTCACCGACAGAGTTTTCTGTGGCCACTGCTGATTCATATAGAATGATTTTGAAAAAAGGTGGTAGTATGTCTGACATTTATGCGACTAAACTGAAACAGGACTTGCATGGAAACATTCTTATTACTAATGGGGGCGTGTCGGCAGAAGAAAATACTTTCATCAAAGTAGGTTCTGCGGCTCCAAAATATAATTTAGGTTTTAGAAACAGCTTTTCTTGGAAGGGGCTGGAACTTGATTTCTTGATTGACGCACGTGTTGGCGGTGAAGTTATCTCGGCTACACAGGCTCTGATGGATCAGTTTGGAGTGTCTCAGCAAACAGCAGATGCACGTGATAATAAAGGTGTAGTGGTGAATAAAGGAAAACTGGATGCGGAACAGTATTATGGAACTGTTGCTTCAGGTAAGACCGGTTTGCTGGCACATTATGTATATAGTGCAACCAATGTTCGTTTACGTGAAATGTCATTATCATATATGCTTCCATCAAAATGGTTTGGAGAAAAGTTAAATATTTCTCTTTCTTTGACGGGACATAACCTGTTGATGTTCTACAATAAAGCCCCATTCGATCCGGAACTTACGGCTAATACAGGGACTTATTATCAAGGTTTCGATTATTTTATGCCTCCTAGTTTGCGTAGTTTCGGTTTTGGTGTAAAAGTTAACTTTTGATTTTAATTTTTTAAAAAGAAGAAAATGAAAAACAAAATCTATAACATCTCACATATTTGTTTCCTGATGCTTATTTCCTGTTTTTTGTTAGGAAGCTGTATGTCTGATACGATTAATCTGGATCCTGATAAAATTCAGGAAGAAGAATTAGACAAAGATAATTTATGGGGTAGTTATCTCACGACGATGCAGCGTAGGGTAGTTCCTGAAGATGTTAACTTGTTTCAGCGCTCGGAGGACCTTTTTGGTAATATGTATTCTGGATATTTTGCAGGAACGCAGAACTGGGGAGGGGGAGCAAATGGTACTACTTACGCTATTTCTGATGAATGGAAGGATGCTCCTTTTAAAAGTGCGTTTGTGGAATTTTTGTCTTCTTGGAATATTCTGCGTCAGAAAGTGGATTCTACATCTGTTCTTTTTGCTGTTGGTGAAATTGTAAAGGTGGAAGCTATGCATAAAGCTACGGATATGTATGGTCCATTACCCTACTTGAAATTTGGATTGACAAATCCCGTCCCTTATGATTCACAACAGGCTATCTATGAATCATTCTTTAAGGAACTTGATCATGCCATTGATATCTTGGTTAAATTTGATCAGGCTAATCCGAGTTCTAAAGCCCTTGTTAAATTTGACCTGATTTTTAATAGTAATATCCCGAATTGGATTCGTTTTGCAAATTCTCTGAAATTACGTTTGGCGATGCGTATAAGTGCTGTTTATGAGGATGCTCAGAAAATAGCTGAAGCAGCAGTTGCTCATCCGTATGGGGTGATTGAAAGTAATGACAACAATCCGACAATGCAGTCCAATTCTAACCTTTCGTTTACCTATAACAATCCTATTCACAGTATTAGTAGTGCCGAAGGTTACGAAGAGGATGTAATGGGTGCCACTATGGATGCTTATTTGAATGGTTTTGAGGATCCTCGTAGAGCTGTGTTTTTTGCGTTGTCTTCTAATGGCAATTATCGAGGGTTGCGTAATGGACATAAGAATGGAGATATTTTTAAAGGTGACGAGGGGTTGTCTAAACCTAATATACAACAAGGAACACCTTACATCTGGATGACTGCGGCTGAAGTTTTCTTTTTACGGGCGGAAGGAGCCTTAAAGCAATGGGATATGAAAGGTACTCCGGAGGCTCTTTATAAATCCGGAATACGTGCTTCTTTTGAACAGCATGGAGTCAAAAATGTGGAAAATTATCTGGTCAGTACTAAAGTCCCGGCAAGATATCCTGGATTTAAGGCTAGCCCTTCCGCGCCTGCGCCATCTGATATTACGGTTGTTTGGAATACGAACAGTACAAAAAAACAGTTAGAACAGATTATTACCCAGAAATGGATTGCAATGTATCCATTAGGACAGGAAGCATGGAGCGAATTCCGTCGTACAGGATATCCTAAAATATATGAGATTGTCAATAACGAAAGTGGCGGTGTTATTAGTACTTCTATACAGATCCGCCGTGTTCCTTTCCCTTATTCTGAATATCTGGGGAATAAGGATGAAGTAGAAAAGGCTATAAAACTATTGAACGGTCCGGATACCGGAGCAACTCGTTTATGGTGGGATTTAGCAGACAAATAGTAATAAGTATTATTTATAATAAACGATATGAAGAAATTATTAATGTATATAATTGTTTCTGTGATGATTGGCACGGGGATTATATCGTGCAATACGGATATAGAAGCTTTGGATATAGTAGTTCCTGATAATATGTCTGAAGAATATTGGGAAAATTTGAGAGCATATAAAGCTAGGAATGATCATGAAGTCTTTTTTGGCTGGTTTGGCGGATGGACAGCTAACTCTGCTGATATGATAAACTTCTTGAGCAGTGTACCTGATAGTGTGGATATTATTTCTATATGGGGTGATTATAAGAATTTAAGTCCGGCTCAAATAGAAGATTTGCGTTATGTGCAGGATGTGAAAGGAACTCGGGTGACATATACGATCTTCGCTCACAAAATTCCTGATGAATTTATGTCTGGAGAGAATCATGAAATTGCAACCTCGGAGGGAATAGAAGAATATGCCAAGGCATTAGTTGATACAATGTATAAGTATGGTTATCAAGGTATTGACCTTGATTATGAGCCTGGATATCAAGAATTCCCGGGAGTTCCGTTCAATGGTCCTTTGGTTGGACCTTCATATATGTGGCCTGACTATATGGACAATATGGAAATTTTTGTAAAAGCATTGGGTAAGTATATTGGGCCAAAATCCGGAACTCGTAACTTGTTGATTATCGATGGTGTGCCTTATCATTTGAAACAAGGACTGGCTGAGTACTTTAATTATGGTGTTGTGCAGTCATATAATTCTTCATCGTATTCTGATTTACAGAGGCGCTTTGATAATGCTGCTCAGAATGGTTGGAAACCAGAACAGTATATCTTTGCAGAGACATTTGAAGGTGGAAAATATGTGAATGGAGGGGTTTCGCATACTTTAAGAGAGGGAGGTACAGTACCGTCACTGGAAGGTATGGCACGTTTTCTTCCTATGTATGAAGGTAAATTGGCTACTCGTAAAGGAGGTTGTGGTACATATCACATGGAAAATGACTACCGCTCTAATCCTAATTACAAATGGACACGTGAGGCTATCAGAATAATGAATGAACATTAATATTTGAAAAAATGAAACAGAATATAAAATATGCACTATTGGCTCTGTTCTCCTTTTTAATGATGTCTTGCCAGAAAAGTCAGGAATATTATGAAGGAGTGTATATTGTAGGAGCAGATAAATTATCTCCGGTTGCTAATTTGACGATTGATGATTTACCGGCAGTGATTGGTATTAAGGTTGCTTCATCTAATGCAATGGGGAATAATGTGGAAGTAATGATGAAGTCTACTCCGGAATTGGTAGAATCGTTTAATAAGGAGTATAAGAAGAATTATGAATTACTTCCTGAAAAATCTTATAAGTTGGAAAATACAAGCTTGATAATTGAAAATGGAAAAAGCATTTCTTCAGAAGGTGTACGTTTAAGTATTATCAGTCGCGAACTATTGAAAGAGGGTACGACTTATGTGCTTCCGGTAAGTATTGCGGGAGTGTCTGATAAGAATCTTTCTGTCATAGAAGGCTCGCGTACTATATACATCGTTATTAATCAAGTTATCATAACACAAGCGGCTGATTTGTCTAATACTGCGGAATATTTTAAGGTTGATTTTAGGAAAGAATCAAAATATAATACCGCGGCATTGCCAAATGTAACGTTTGAAGCTCGGGTACGTTTTAAGAAGATGACACCTACAAGTAGAAAATGGTGCTTCTCTGTTATGGGATTGGAAGAGAACTTCTGTTTGCGTACGGCAGGCAGTAATACAGAGGGTTGGAAACTGCAATTGAGTGGTGGAAGTCCAGCTATCGATTCCAGAGATGTTTTGCCTAATGATAAGTGGGTGCACTTAGCTTGTGTTTATGATGGTTCACAAGGTAAAAAGTTTATTTATGTTAATGGAGAATTACAAGGAGAACTTCCGGATACACGAGGTACTGTTGATTTAACCTACGCTTACGGGCAGGATGCAAATGCCGCATTCTATATTGGACAATCAGCTGCTGATGACCGTTATATGAATGGGTATGTCAGCGAGGCACGTGTATGGGCTGTCGCCCGTTCAGCTGCTGATTTGAAGAATAACGTATGTTGGGTGGATCCTTTAACTGATGGGTTGGTTGCTTATTGGAGATTCAATGAACCTGCTGAGGATAATGCTAAGGTTGTAACCGATCTTACTGGTAATGGATACAATGCTACTTTTGCTGGTTGGGGAAATCTTAGGTTTGTAGAAGGAGTGCGTTGTCCTGATAATACTGCTGAATAGTTATAATAAAGATATTTAAACAATAGTGTGAAGCCTAAAAGTTAGATAAAGGGACTTTTAGGCTTCTTTTTAATTTTAATCGATGTAGGTTTATATACAAACAGGAGGTATTTCGGAAAAATAAAGTCTCCCAATGTATGGATATCCAAATATATGTGCTATTTTTGTCATATACAAAAGTTATGTAATATGTCTAGATACGTCAATCCTTTTACAGATATAGGGGTTTAAGATAATTTTCGGTCAGCCTGCCAGTAAGGAGCTTCTTATAATTCTACTGAATGAATTGCTTGCCGGAGAGCATCATATTGAGGACCTTGTTTTTCTGGATAAGGAGGATCGTGCGGATAATATTCATGACAAGGGAATTATTTATGATCTATATTGTCGTACTGATAGTGGTGAATTTATAATTGTGGAAATGCAGAATCGTTGGCATAGCCATTTTCTGGACCGTACACTTTATTATGTTTGCCGTGCCGTGAGCCGTCAGATAGAAAATCCTCTTCCCAAACATATTCCGATACCCGAGAATCGGGATGAAAATGGAATGTTGGTGAAAGAAGAATTTGTTCCTTATGGAAAACGTTATCAACTTTCTACTGTTTATGGTGTTTTCTTAATGAATTTCAAGGAAGCGGGATTGGAGGAAAAGTTCCGTACGGATACGGTTGTCTCGGATAAGGATTCGGGAGCTGTGGTAAATCCCCATTTTCGCCAAATCTATTTGCAGTTCCCCTATTTTACAAAAGAATTGGCGGATTGTAATACTTTATATGATAAATTAATTTATGCATTGAAGAACATGAGTAATTGGAGCAGAATGCCTGATGCATTGAAAGACCAGGTGTTTGAACATTTGGCAAAATTGGCGGCAGTAGCAAATCTGTCGGAGGAGAATCGTATCGCTTATGATAAAGCGGTAGACCGCTATAGTGTGAGTCAGATTGTGGAAGAAGACGAACGTCGGGCGGCTGAAGAAAGGTGCCGGATTGCTTTAGAGGAGGGGACAAGAAAAGGGATTGAAAAAGGTATAAAAGAAGGTATAAAAGAAGGAAGAAAAGAAGAACAGTATAATATCGCTCGTCAAATGAAGAATGACGGAGTGCCTGTTAACAGTATTATTAAATATACAGGACTTGCGATCGAAGAAATTGAACAATTATAATTTAGTATATTGGACATTTTATAATCATTTGTTTAAATGTATACTAATAAAAAACTCTCGTCACAAATAGGCACTGTCCACAATTTTGTGTAAATAGAAAACTTCAGGATTCGGGTTTT
>ERZ1673753.135-NODE-135-length-99720-cov-7.222957_pt1 | contig 99720 bp, 82 predicted proteins | sample MGYA00580201_ERZ1673753 | MGnify/ENA primary metagenome ERZ1673753 (study PRJEB41218, sample SAMN15661747) | gut metagenome | host: Homo sapiens | place: Canada: London | collected 2015-08-20/2019-03-30 | study: EMG produced TPA metagenomics assembly of... | reverse complement strand
AATATCTTCGAGTCTGCATACCACCCATCCGGCAGGCAAGTTCTTATAATGCCCGATACATTCTCTTATATTGTAGCCGTATTCATTATAAATCAATGTAATATGGTAACAACATTCAAAAATTATCTCGCTAAGACTAACTTAGCGAAAAACACCGTTACATCGTATGTATGGACAGTGCAGTATTTCCTCAATCATTACAGGGAAGTAAGTAAAAAGAACCTTTTAACCTACAAAGGGTATTTGGTGGAAAACTTCAAGCCGCAGACTGTCAATTTACGGCTGCAAGGTATTAACAAGTATCTTGAATTTACCAAGCAAGAGAAGCTGAAGGTAAAGTTCGTCAAAGTGCAACAGAAGAACTTTTTAGAAAATGTAATCAGTGATGCTGATTATAAATTTCTGAAAGCTCGATTAAAAACTGATGGTTACGATGAATGGTACTTTGTCGTATGGTTCATGGCTGCTACCGGAGCACGTGTCAGTGAATTGCTTCACATTAAAGCGGAGCATATCCAAGTTGGCCATCTTGATCTTTATAGCAAAGGCGGGAAAATACGTCGTTTGTATATTCCAAAGAACTTGCGTATAGAAGCTACGAAATGGCTCAAAGAAAAAGGTCTTACTTCCGGCTATATATTCCTAAACCGATTTGGGGAACGCATTACAACACGCGGTATAGCACAACAACTGAAACACTTTGCAGAAAAATACGGAATGAATAAGGAAGTTGTTTACCCTCATTCATTCCGTCACCGTTTCGCTAAAAACTTTCTTGACCGTTTTAACGACCTTGCCCTGCTTGCAGACCTTATGGGGCATGAAAGCATAGAAACTACTCGTATCTATCTACGTCGTACTGCAAGTGAACAGCAAAAGATAGTGGATAAAGTGGTCAATTGGTAATCTTATTGCAGACCTTAGAAGTGCAATCATTTACACTCCTAAGGTCTTTTTGAATGTTATCAAGAACAGAGAAAAGTTCCTCTATCTTTTGAACTATACGTCGTTGTTCATTGATAGGAGGAAGTGGAAAATACATATCATTAAAGTCTGTACTATTGAATCCTGCTTGAGCCGTCCTTGAAATTTCTTTTAGTTTACCTTGATATAGGTCAGATAGATAATAATAGTATGCAAACTCCTTGTATATGAGATTATCAAATTTAAAGATGACTTTTGCCATTGCAACATTATAAGCCCCTTGTTCAGCATGAAATACTTTCCCTAAAGAACCACCATAACGTGCTAATAATATATCTCCTTTCTCGGTTTGCTTTGAAGCAAGATTAATTGGGATATAAACAGGTACTGGAGATTCCCCATAATCTCTAATCTGATAAAGCCTAATATAATTTGGTTTAGGTGTTGTTTCAAAATAATTCTTCGCAGGTTGTGACCCACCAGATATATCTAAGATAAAATTATGGCCACACCATACCCATGTCTCAGGTATCTCATAAGGTAACTTCCCACTATGCCCGTTATCAAAAGGTGTGAAGTCTGGATTTATATGCCTCAAGAGTTCAATGGCTGGCTCATCATTCGGGTCTTGCGGCACAAGTTTACCGTGAATGGCAAGGTCGAGGATTTTGTTTTTAGCTTGTTTGATGACAGTCTGCAAATCAGATTTGTCTTGCTCTATTTGGTTTATTAAGGCAAACCAATGCTCGATCTCTGTCACAATGCGTTGTTGTTCTGTAAGTGGAGGAAGTGGAATAACCATTTTATCAAGTTCACCAAGATAAACTCCAGCTTGTGCATTTCCATTACTTTTTTCTAAAAAGAAAGATTGAAAAATTTGATTCTGAAGCAAATAGAAACAAAACAGATTTGAGATACAAGTGTCAATTATTGAAATGCTCCGTTGAGCAATAACAGGCTTGTTATATTCATAAATTCCCACATTGCCTATAGACCCTCCAATAATTCCTAATATTATATCTCCTTTGTTGATTTGAGTTCTAGGATTTTCTTTTTGGAATCCGATTTCATCTGTATATCTATCTTTATCAGTGAAAACGATTCTTCCATTTTTGATATTTTGAGCACTTATAACTGTATATCCTTCTAGTTGTTTGGGAGGGGGATTATGTGATCCATCTGTCAGTTTTTTACAAATTGTTCCAAAAGTTACCCAACACCACCCCTTCGGTATTTCAAACGGCACATTCTCATAATGGGGCGTATGTATAGTAAACAATGGGCCAAACCGAAAGATGGTGTGCTGTAACTTTTTGCTACAACACACCAAAAGAGAATAACTATCTTCTTCGATAACCCCGCTTGTTTCTCATTACAATCATATTCAGAGGAAACACTCCGCCTTATTACCTAAAAGATAAAGGGAAATTGCAGGGAACCTATATTCGTGTCAGCTCGACCAATCGCCTCGCAGATGAAACGATCATTGCAGAATTGGAGCATAGAAAGCGTAATATATCTTTCGACAGTGAGGCTGTTCCGGAAAATTGGCTAAGGAACTGAGAGTCAGTTCAAATTTCAAATAAAAAACATTGGTCTTGTCATTCTGAGCATCGCGAAGAATCTGAAAGCCGTCAGAGCGATGCACTCAACAAATGTAATAGCCCCTGTTTTCAAACGTCTTGGTATCATCGACCAATGGGGTAATGGCTTGAAGTTGATAGCCGATGAACTGAAAGAATATCCTAATATCGAACTTAGATGGAAGGAGGTAGGATTATCATTTCAAGTGCAGTTTGTAAGGCTGGATTATCTACAGAACGCAGAGCGGATAAAGGATGTGCAGCAAGAGTTGCAAAAGGCGACATTATATTTGAAGGTATTGCACTGTATAGTAAATAATACTTTATCAAGGCAAGAAATATCCCTTGCCTTGGGACAAAAGAAAGTTCGGGACAATTAAATAAAGTTATTCAAAATTGATTGCCAACAACCTGATCGAAAGAATTATCCCTGATAAACCTAATCATCCTACTCAGAAGTTTCAACTAACAGAACGTGGACAGTTATTTCTTGGTTTACTTGCAAAATGAAATGACTATGATATATAGCTATTTACATTGAAATAAAACCTCGCTTCGACTATATACGTTAAAGCGAAGTTTTATTATCTCAAAAACTTTTCGAAAAACCGTTTTTAATTCCCATTTCTCTTATTACCAATATTTTATCTTTATAGCATCCTTTTCTTTCCGGAAAGCCGATCATAAATCCCCAATCTTTTTCCGTTTTCCAATTTATTATATACTTTTGCAAAGGTGTAATTAAAGAATCAAATAATCTTATGTCAGATCTTTCCGAAGTCAAGATTTTTACCGGGGAAAACAGCAAATACATTGCTGAAAATATTGCTAAATCGCTTGGTTTAGAATTAGGTAAAAAAATTTTTTTGAATTTCAGTGACGGAGAATTTGCTACCGCTTATGATGAAACGGTGAGAGGAGATCATGTATTTATCGTACAGTCTACATTTCCGCCCAGTGATAATCTCATGGAATTGCTCATGATGATTGATGCAGCTAAACGGGCATCTGCCTATAAAGTGGTCGCCGTTATTCCTTATTTCGGTTTTGCGCGCCAGGACCGGAAAGACAGGCCCCGGGTAGCTATAGGTGCAAAATTAGTTGCCAATATGCTACATGCAGCAGGAGTTGACCGAATTATGACGATGGATTTACATGCCGATCAAATCCAAGGTTTTTTCGATATTCCCGTCGACCATTTATATGGTTCCTCTGTATTAGCACCTTACATCCGCTCACTGAAACTCGACAATTTAGCTATTGCTTCTCCGGATATCGGTGGTTCTAAAAGAGCAAATTCCTGGGCCAAATTTTTCAATTCTGACCTGGTTATTTGTCATAAAACCAGGGAAAGACCGAATGAAGTGTCAGAGATGAAAGCCATCGGAAATGTAATAGGCAAAAATGTAGTGATTGTCGACGATATGATTGATACAGCCGGCACCATTTGTAAAGCTGCCGACATGCTGAAAAACATGGGAGCTAAAACTGTTCGTGCCGTAGCTACTCATGCCGTCCTTTCTGGTCAGGCTTATCAGCGAATTGAGGCATCAGCTTTGGAAGAAGTTATTTTTACCGATTCTATTCCGTTGAAACAACAATCCAGTAAAATTAAAATCATTTCTGTTGCCGATATGTTCGCAGAAACCATCCGGAATGTATACGAACACAAATCCATCAGCGATCATTTTATATTATAATTCCTTTTCATGCGAAGAAAGGATTATCTAAAATTATCTGAAATGACTCTATTGAGGGGACAATTTTATCTCCATCAGGATAAAATGAAAACGTATCCGTCCCCTATAAAGCAATAAAAGACAATTTTTTAGATAATCCCTTCTTTATATTTCGTACCTTTGCAGGAAAATGAGAGAAGGACAACTTTTAATTTAAAGTTTATATGAGTGAAGAGGAAATCCAGCAAATCACCGATTTTCAGGTAAACGAAATTACAGAACATTGCATTTATTCCCGCCTGGCTGCCGTGCAAAAAAAAAGCCATAACCGTCAGGTCCTGTCGGAACTTGCCAGGGAAGAGTTAATTCATTTTCAAACCCTAAAAAAATACACCGGACAAGCACCTGCTCCACGTAAATGGAAGGTGGAAGGTTATGTTTGGATAGCTCGCTTATTTGGTCTGACTTTCGGAATTAAACTGATGGAAAAAGGAGAAGATACCGCACAAAAAATATACCGGCAATGGGAAAATGAAGATCTGCAAAAAATGGCGACAGAAGAAGAAGTACACGAAGCCAAGCTTATTTCCCTCATCGATGAAGAAGGACTAAATTATATGAGTTCAGTTGTTTTGGGACTTAATGATGCCTTAGTGGAATTTACCGGGGCCTTAGCAGGTTACACTTTTGCTTTACAACATCCCCGATTAGTCGCTTTAACCGGAGGAATCACCGGAATTGCAGCTGCACTTTCCATGGCTGCTTCTGAATATTTGTCCACCCGGGCAGAAAAAGATAATAAAAACGCATTTAAAGCCTCCGTTTATACAGGTATTGCCTATATTATTACTGTCGCTGTACTGATCGCGCCTTTCGTATTGATGAATAATGTATACTGGGCTCTGGGAGTTTGCCTGAGCGGGGCTCTCGTTATAATCGCTGTCTTTAATTATTATTATTCAGTGGTTCGAAGCGAAAGCTTTAAAAGACGTTTCGGAGAAATGGCCTTAATCAGTCTGGGCATTGCCGCTATCAGTTTCGGAATCGGATATGCCCTACGCCTGATTACAGGCATAGAACTCTGAAACAGACTCAGTTTTTAGTTTATTTTTAACCCAAATGGCATACTTTTTGCAGAATAAAAACTTATTTTAATATTAATATATAGAATTTTAAACATTAAAGTTCAGGAAATTTTAGAGAAGCAAAGATTAAATCTAATTAAACAAAAAAACGAATATATGCGAAATTATCATATTTATATATTATTAGTGAGTCTGCTGTGCATAACTTCTTGCGAAAAAGTAGACAACCTGAGTGATGAAGCCTCTGTACTCTCATTTAAAATTACCCATGTCTCCGATGGAATTGAGATAGATAATAATAATATTACAATCACTCAAGACAGTAAAGGAAACACGATTTCAATACCTTTATTATTCGGACGAAAAAATTTTCCGTTAAAACTAACTGCCGATATTCAGTTTTCATCTACAACAGACGACATCATTAGTGTAGATGAAAACGCTTTGAATTTGAAAGAATTCACGTTTGAAGATGTTTATACCTCTTATAGTTTTTACATGATTTCAGAAAGCGGGAAGCCTCATTTGGCTACCGTTCAGCTCATTGACAATCCGAATGCTGAAATTCTTTCATTTACACCCGACTTACCCAAAGATAGTTATTCGGTAACGACTCGTGACAACAACATTTTAATTACATTGAAACAATCTCTTTCCTGGCCGATTGTGATCACTCCTGTAATCTCGAAAACAGCAACAGCCAGATATGTAGATTATAATGAAGGTGACTCCTTTACTTTCCAGTCTCCCGCTGACAATGAGAAACAGATTACATTACTGGCCGACAATGAAGACACCAAAACCTGGAACATAAAAATTGTACCTCCTATTGAAAATTGTGATTTTGAACGCTGGATCAAAGAAGGTACTAAAAATGTGAATATCGATCCAACTCCTGGAAAAGGGTTAGGATGGGCGACGGCAAACAATCAGTTTGTAGCAGGTACGACTCCTGTAGAACATAACGGCGGTAAAGCAGCTCAAATGACAACAGGCATCCAGGAATTGAGCGGTATCGGTATAGGGGACTTGATTACGGCAGGAACAATTTTCACAGGTTATTTCCAAATGAACTTGTCGGCTTTAAATGATCCTGCCAAGATGACTTATTTCGGAATTCCTTTTATCATGCGACCTGTTTCCATTTCCGTAGAGGCAAAATACACTCCTGGAAGTAAATTTCAACAATCTGTAAAAGGAGGAGACGGTAAATATAAATTGACAGACATTTCAGGAATAGATGAAGGCCGGATTTGGGTAAAACTGCTGTATTGGGGAGGAAAAGGCGACCTCGAATACCATGATAAGCCGGTGGACGGCCTGATTGAATTAGGAGCCGGAGAATTAATCTTTACGGGAGATGCCTCTTTCCGGAACTGGAGTAACCATATAATTCCCATCGAATACAACTCCACTTATAAATTTCTGGAACCGACTCATATTTCCATTGTCATGACCTCCAGTCGCCAGGGAGATTATTTCATTGGAGCTAAAGGAAGTACATTAACGGTAGATAATGTTACAATAAATTATTAATTACAAGAACATCCGCTATGAAAATCAAACTATATCTCTCAGTTCTATTTTTATGTTGTACGCTACTCGCTCTGGGCCGCTCCTCTAAAATCAGTAAAGACACTACTGACCCGCAGGAAGTTGAATATCGCTTTGCCCTGGGAGTACAACTCGGTACAGATATTGGGGGAGCTATTCCTTTCCCATTTAACAATATTCCCAAACCTTTCAATCCACGCCCGCAATTATCCCCGTCCTTAGGGGTAAAATTAACCTTTCCGTTAGTGCGTCACTGGACATTAGGGACAGAACTCACTTATAAGAAAGTGGCTATCGATGCCGATGCACGTTTCAAAAACCAGCGTTTTAATGATGAAGACCGCGGGGTTGTAGCTCGTTTCACCGGGTCAGCCGAAATGGGAATGGATTTTACAATGCTTGAAATTCCTTTATACGCTAAATATACTTTCCGGAACGAAAAAGACAGAATTTTATTCGGGGGATATTTTGCATGGATGATAAACAGTAAATTTAATATCCAGGTAAATAAAGGGTACATGATGGATGACAACGGAGTTTATTCCGGCCCTATTGTAGACGAACCACTAAAAATTAATTTCAATGATATTCTGAGTAATTGGGATGCCGGTTTAGTTCTGGGATATGAAAGAAGATTATTAACCCGCATGGAAATTGGCCTGAGGGTAAGTTGTGGTTTAAAAGACATTTTTAAGCCGGATAATCAATATTTTGATTATAAAATGCTGAATATGCGAGGGACACTTGTCCTGAGTTATAATTTATTTAATATCAAACCGTCGGGATTAAATCCGTTCCGTCATAAAACCAAAGATTTTAACTATTAACGGGAAAAGAAGAAAAACACTTTTTCAGTGTCTGGCATACATTTTGCAATTTCTTACTATTTGAAAAATTCTTTAAATCAGCCGGATTTAAAGAAAGGGAAAACAATTTTAAAAATCAATTTTAATTAAAAACAACATGAAAAAAGGATTTATTTACCTATTGTTACTTGTTTTGGGAGTAGCTACTTTCGTAAGCTGTGACGATGACGACAATGACGGCTACAAAAGAATTACTGCCCAATACACCGCTGCGAATTTAAAACTGACACTCAACGGTAAAGAAATAAGCGGTAAAACTGTTAGCATTCAGGCTTTGAACGAAACCACAGCTAACCTGATTTTAAAGAGCTTAATCCCCGGAGAGACGAATCTTTACATCAATGCTCTTCTCACCAATACCGGCGGAGATAACTATAGTCTGGAAGGGAAAAGTGAAACCACAGACCGCGTGATTACCGCAGAAGGAAATATTACGGAAGGGGTATTGACCCTGAATTGTACTTTTAAAGTCACTTCTAAAGTTGTAGGTAACTGGAAACTAATCGAACAACAGGAAAGTACGGATCCGAACGAACTTCTGGGGAAAGGCCCTTTGCATTTCAAAATCGCAACAGACATTGATTCCATAAGACTTCCGCTTATTCTTTCAGACGGATCTAAATTGTCGTTCGCTATAAAAGATAATATAGAGAAGCAGGAAGCAGGCTTCGTTAGTTTTACTAAAGCGATTTTCGCCATAATGGTTCCCAATTTTCTTTATAACATTGAGTTGCAGGAAGACGGGGATTTAACAGCTACTTATGCCGTAACAGATGAAAATATGAATCCGGTTGATACGGTTACTTTAGCAGAAGGCATAGCCCGGTATAATGTTAAAGACGGGAAAATTTACATTGCAATTGACGTAGAGGAACTGCTGCCCAGAAGTGTCGCACAGGACCAACAGCCGGTAAACATCCTGACAATACTTTCAGAAGGCTTACCCCTTATTCTCGATTTGAATGGAGATAATATGTTAGCCTATGCCGACAAGACTATGATGGTACCGTTTATGGGTATGATGGATGTTGTAAAAGCATTGGTAAAAGATATGGAACCAATGGATATTGGTTTGGGCATTGTTACTGCAGAAGCTTTACAGACATTCCTGGACGAAGTGGTAACTTTAGTGACGACATCCGAAACAATTGAGATTGGATTAAATCTGGGGAAAAATGCAAATCCTCAGCTAACCTCTCCCATACAAGGCTTTGATTGGAAAAGTGCTCTGAAGTCTTTCAACAAATAATTGAATTACAATTTTCATAAAAAGCCGTCTAAAAATTTTTGGACGGTTTTTTATTTTTACGGAATATTTCTTATGGAGAATATTCCCTGTTCTTCAAAGAAGTTTTAAGCCTTTACATTTCACCTTTTCTTTTTCCTTTATATCTTTGTGCCTCAAAATGAAATCATAAAAAAATCAAATCATGGAATATAACTTCAAAGAAGTCGAAAAAAAATGGCAAAACTATTGGAAAGAACATAAAACATACCAAGTAGAAATAGATCCGGATAAACCGAAATACTATGTACTGGATATGTTCCCTTATCCTTCAGGAGCTGGACTGCATGTCGGCCATCCATTGGGATATATCGCTTCTGATATATATTCCCGTTACAAACGCTTGAAAGGGTTTAACGTCCTGCATCCAATGGGATACGACGCTTACGGATTACCTGCAGAACAATACGCCATACAGACCGGGCAACATCCAGCCCTCACAACGGAAAAAAATATCAACCGTTATCGGGAACAACTGGATAAAATCGGTTTTTCCTTTGATTGGAACCGGGAAGTACGGACCTGCGACCCGCACTATTACAAATGGACACAATGGGCATTTATTCAAATGTTCAACAGCTTTTACAATTACGAAAAACAAAAGGCAATGCCTATAGCCGAATTAGTAAAAGCTTTCGAAACTTCCGGAACAGCAAATTTAAATGTAGCTTGTAGCGAACAGCTCCATTTTACAGCCGGAAACTGGAATGCAAAAACAGAAAAAGAACAACAGGAAATATTACTCAATTACCGTTTGGCCTATCTGGCAGAAACAATGGTTAACTGGTGTCCCCAACTGGGAACAGTACTAGCCAATGATGAAGTAAAAGAAGGGATTTCTGTCCGGGGAGGCTATCCCGTAGTTCAGAAAAAAATGCGGCAGTGGTCTTTGAGGGTCTCCGCCTATGCGCAGCGTTTGTTAGAAGGTTTAGATACGGTCGAATGGTCCGATTCTCTGAAAGATATCCAACGGAATTGGATTGGTCGTTCCCAGGGGGCAGACGTAATTTTTGAAGTGAAGGATTCAGATATAAAATTACAAATTTTCACTACCCGTCCGGATACCATCTTTGGAGTCAGCTTTATGGTCCTGGCTCCCGAAAGCGACTACGTAAAGCAACTGACTACGCAAAGCCAGCGGCATGAAGTTGAAGAATATCTGAATTATGTAGCCAAACGAACAGAACGGGAACGCCAAACGGAAGTTAAAAAAGTTACGGGGGTATTTTCCGGATCTTACGCGATAAACCCTTTTACCCAAGAATCCATTCCTATTTGGATCAGCGAATATGTTTTAGCGGGTTACGGAACGGGGGCCATAATGGCAGTGCCCGCCCATGACAGCCGGGACTATGCTTTTGCCAGGAAATTCAATCTACCTATTGTTCCGGTCATCGACAACGGGCAGGGATGCGATCTTTCTGAAAGTTCTTACGATGCGAAAGAAGGGAAAATGATCAACAGTGGCTTTATCAACGGACTAGACGTCAAAGAAGCCATCAAACAGATCGCTGAAGAAGTGGAAAAACGGGGAATCGGGAAAAGTAAAATCAATTACCGTCTGAGGGATGCTATTTTCAGCCGTCAAAGATACTGGGGAGAACCTTTCCCCGTTTATTATAAGGACGGCATGCCTTATACACTGGATGAATCCAGATTACCTTTGGAATTGCCGGAAATTGACAAATATTTACCTACAGAAACAGGAGAACCTCCATTAGGACGTGCCAAAAACTGGAAAACAGAAGAAGGATATCCCTTAGAACTGAATACAATGCCGGGATTTGCCGGCTCCTCAGCCTATTATCTTCGCTATATGGATCCGCACAATGACCAGGCCCTGGTCAGTAAAGAAGCGGATGAGTATTGGAGAAATGTGGATTTATATCTGGGAGGGGCAGAACATGCCACCGGTCATTTGATTTATTCCCGTTTTTGGAACCATTTCCTTTATGATCTGGGTTATGTATGCGAAGCAGAACCTTTCAAAAAGCTGATTAATCAAGGTATGATACAAGGCCGTTCAAACTTCGTGTATCGTATACAAGGCAGCAATACTTTTGTATCTCATGGGTTAAAAGACCAATATGAAACCACAGAGATTCACGTAAATGTCAATATCGTCCACAACGACATTCTGGACCTGGAAGCTTTCCAAAACTGGATGCCGGAATACAAAGATGCAGAATTTATTCTGGAAGACGGGAAATATATTTGCGGATGGGCAATTGAAAAAATGTCCAAGTCCATGTATAATGTCGTCAATCCCGATGACATTATCGAAGAGTTCGGAGCAGATACCCTACGTTTGTACGAAATGTTCCTTGGACCGTTAGAAGCACATAAACCCTGGGATACCCAAGGGATAGACGGAGTATTCAAATTTTTAAAAAAATTCTGGAGGCTTTACATCAATAACGATAAATTAAATGTAACAGAAGAAATTCCGACCAAAGAAGAATTAAAAATATTACACAAAACCTTGAAAAAGATCGAATCGGATATTGAAAATTTTTCATTTAACACTTCCGTTCCGGCATTCATGATTTGTACAAATGAACTGACTGCTTTAAAATGTAACAAAAGGGCTGTATTGGAACCCCTTACCATCGCCATAGCTCCTTATGCCCCCCACATTGCTGAGGAATTATGGCATCAACTGGGAAATACAGGAAGTGTCACAACGGCAACTTTCCCCCAATGGGATGAACAATATCTGATAGAAGATACTTTTGAATACCCGATTTCGTTTAACGGGAAAGTCCGTTTTAAATTGACAATACCCTTATCAGCCAGTTCCGCTGAAATTGAAACGACAGTAAAAAATGCCCCTGAAACAGATAAATATCTGGCCGGCAAAACCGTGAAAAAGATAATCATTGTTCCTAAAAAAATCGTGAACATTGTAATTTAAACACAAGCTTATTCCTCTATTCAAATAAAGTTTATTTGAATAGAGGAAAATAAACTTGTCAGAATATGCGTAAAATACTCTATATTACTCTAGGTATACTCTCTATTATTTTAGGCATTATCGGGATATTTATTCCGGGTTTGCCCACTACTCCTTTTTTGTTATTGAGTTCCTGGTTATTTTACAAAAGTTCCCGAAAATTACATGACCGGCTGCATCGTTCCAGGTGGTTGGGTAGATATATCCGGCATTACGAATCTAAAAAGGGAATAAGCCTGACTTCCAAATGGATTTCTATACTTTGTATGTGGACGATGATTAATATTTCTGCATTTATCTTTTTTGAAAACTGGCATATGCGGATTCTTTTATTTGCTTTAGGAGTAATCGGAACCGGCAGTATACTATTCTTCGTACCTACAGCGAAAAACAATCTTTTCCCGGAAGAATATAAAAAAGGAAATAAGGATTAAATCTAAAAAATCAAATTCAATATCTCCCGATAATCGTCAATTCTCTTTGCCTTCTGCAATTTTTTTCTCAATTTATAATCGGTCCCCGGCAAAAAATATTCCCAATAGGATTTCATTTTTTGTAACAATAATCTCTCATCCTTCAGATAATCCCGGTAAGCCACAAAAAGTGCCCCTATAAAATCTTTATTCCGGGTAGCGACAACAGGATCCTCCGGGCTATTGTACACATAATTTTCTGCTAAAGCAGGATCAGCTAACAAACCGCGTCCCAACATAACTCCCTTTAAGAGAGGAAATTTTTGCAAGGTTTCCTGTATTTGAGGTACAGTATTCAGATCTCCGTTATACAATAAAGGATGCTGACATTCCTGATAAAAACGCTCAAACATTTTCAGATCAGGTTCTCCTTTATATTGCTGTTTCCCTGTACGTGCATGAAGAGTAATATGAACGAGAGGACAATTGTTCAAAATAGATACCAAATTCAAACATTCCTGTTTATCCGCCCAGCCCAAACGCATTTTTACAGAAAAACGGACTTTCGGAAATTCCGTTACCGTTTCCAACACAGCTCCTACTCTATCCGGATAAGGCAACATACCTGCTCCTTTTTTCTGTCCGGCAATCAGAGGGAAAGGGCACCCTAAATTAATATCTGCCCTGGAATATCCTTTTGCGAGAAGGAAAAAAATAAAATGCTTCAATTCTTCGGGAGAACCCGGTAATATTTGAGGGATCAAATCCTGGACTTTATTATTGACGGGATCTACATCCCGCATATCCCTGTTACGGAAAGTATTCCCTTTCTCCACACGCATAAAGGGAGTATAATAAACATCTATTCCTTTAAAAAAACGGGCAAAAGTATTCCGGTAAATCCAGTCCGTATACCCCTGTAAGGGAGCAAAATGAATCTCATATTTTTTTTCCATAAAACAAAAGTAAAATAAAAAATATTCCGGACAGCAAATTGTATATGAGAAAACAAGTCCATTAAGATAAAACATTTATACAGCCTGATCACAGAGCGTAAAATATTTCTATAAAAGAAAATTGTATTGTTACTCGCAAAACAAATCTTAACTTAGCAACGAAAATAAATTTCAGATCTTTTAAATACTCCGAATATGAAAAATGTAATGTTTCTTTTAGCTTTTACTATCCTTTGTTCCGGCTTAAAAGCACAGAGCGACGACCGTGGTTATCTGGTAAAAACGGGGGATATGGCTCCTGATATCGAAATCCGGTATACGGACGGTACCGTAAAAAAATTATCCGATTTCCGGGGAAAAGTAGTAATGCTTCAATTCACGGCCAGCTGGTGCGGTGTGTGCCGGAAAGAAATGCCTTTTATTGAAAAAGATATATGGCAAAAACATAAAAACAATCCTCATTTTGCATTGATTGGCATAGACCTTAAAGAAAACCGGGAAAAAACCATCCAATTCGCTCAGGATATTAAAATAACATATCCGCTTACTCTGGATCCGGCAGGGAAATCTTTTTATACCTATGCAGAAAAGAATGCCGGTGTTACCCGGAATATTATTATTGACAAAAACGGCAAAATCGTTTATTTAACCCGCTTGTACGATCCGGAAGAATTCCAGCAAATGGTTCAGGTCATTGATCAGCTCCTTCAGCAATAAATTTTTCCGAAGCTTAAGGAGGTTCGATAATTTTCCCTCTGTAGGAGGAAAGCCATTTTGAATTCTGAATTTATAAAAACCGGGAAATTAAATCGTTTAAATAAAACAAATTTAATTTCCCGGTTCTTTAATTATGTATGTATTATTCCTGAAGTGCTTTCTGTAAAGTAGAATCAATCCTTCCTATAACAGGGTACAAACCTTCATTGTCTAAAACATCCCGGGCAATATAGGCTTCCAGATTGACACGAATGATCTCATAAGAATCCCGGATGCCCTTCCGATCTTTTTTTAAACCATGCTTTTCAGCATAATCAGCCATTTCCTCTACTAAATCGAAGTTTTTCAGATAAGCTAATATGGCCTTATAATCTTTCAAGTTTTTCATCTCTTCCCTATGTCTATCCATAAAATCGAAAGTATAGTCATACAATAACATGGTACGACGTAAATCGACCAAATATTTTGAGAAACCGCTTGTATCTGCAGGAACAAATACATCCGGCATAATCCCGCCACCGCCATATACGACCCGGCCTCCTACCGTATGATATTTTAGATTGGGATCGAAATGTATACTGTCTTTTACTTCCAACTCTCCGTGAAGAATACGGTTGTAATAATCGTCATAATATTCTTTTTTCCCTTTATCATAAGGCCGTTGTATAGAACGTCCTGAAGGAATGTAATACCGGGCTACCGTAAGCCGTAAAGCCGAACCATCCGGTAGCATACGCTGCTCCTGTACTAATCCTTTCCCAAAAGAACGGCGCCCCACTATTTTTCCCCTGTCGTTATCCTGAATAGCTCCGGCAAAAATCTCACTGGCAGAAGCACTGTTTTCATCGATCATAACGATCAAAGGCAGATTTTTATACTTGCCTTTCCCATTTGAGAAATAATCAGAACGGGGAGATGCTTTCCCTTGTGTATACAAGATCAACTTCTGGTTCTCTAGGAATTCATTGACCATCTTTAATGCTATAGGCAATATTCCTCCGACATTTCCCCGCAAATCCACAATCAGTTTTTTCATCCCTTCTCCTTCCAGTTGTTGAAGCGCTGCCATAAACTCATCGTAAGTATTCATCGCAAAAGTATTCACTTTCACATATCCTGTCGTATCATTAGCCATATAAGCGACATCCACACTTTTTATCGGAATACTCCCCCGGGTAATTTTCTTAACGAGAGGAGCTTTTTCCCCCCTTCTCACAATGGTCACTTCAACATCTGTCCCAATTTGTCCCCGCATCATTCCCATAATTTTCTGATCGTCCATTTTCACTCCTGCCACAAGACTGTCGTTAACTTTGATAATACGGTCCCCGTCCTCCAAGCCAGCATCCTGAGAAGGTCCGCCCGGTACTACTTTTATCACAGTAACAGTATCCCTGTATTTATAAAACTGTACTCCGATACCTCCAAAATTCCCCACCATATCTTCATTGACTTTTTCCATTTCTTTTACAGGAATATAGACAGTATGCGGATCCAGATCCTTTATAATTTCACTAATAGCATTTTCTTCTATTTTTTGAATATCAACGGTATCCACATAAGAATGCTCAACCATATTCAATACCATATCCAGTTTGCTCCCTTGTACCGGTAAAAACAATTCCTGCCTTTCCCGGAAATCTTTTTTCATGAAAAGAGAATTTACAAACATTCCCACCACAATCGCCAATGCCAAGATCAAAGGCATTAAAATCACCTTCCAATTGTTTTTATACATTTTTGTTCTATTATTTTACAATTAAATTTATTCCATTTCAATTAAATCAACAGTTATACCTGCTTGCTGCAATAATTGAATCCCATCCGCACAATGATAAAGTTCTGAATATACCACCCGGCAAATCCCGGCCTGTATAATGAGTTTCGCACATTCTATACAAGGGGAAGCAGTCACGTATAAGGTTGCACCTTCGCTGCTGTTGCTGGATTTGGCCACCTTTGTGATCGCATTCGCTTCAGCATGTAAAACGTAAGGTTTGGTGCGATTTTCCTCGTCTTCACAAATATTTTCAAATCCCGAAGGGGTACCGTTGTAACCGTCTGAAATGATAGACTTATCCTTTACAATCAGTGCTCCCACTTGCCGGCGTTTACAGTAGGAATTCTCCGCCCATATCCTGGCCATCCTTAAATACCTTTCATCTAATAACCTTTGCTTTGTCTGCTCTTCCATAAGCCTTCATCATTTTTTCCGGTTTCCAAGAAAGTTGATCATCTCGTAAAATCCATTTTTACGTTCTTCAGCAACAGCTACTTTCTGGATAGCCATCCGGCTTTTGTCCAGGTAATTTCCGATTGTCCCCAAAACAAGCTCCGGTATGCCCAAACGATTGTAAATTTCCGTTACGGCCTTTATTTTCTCTAAAACATTAAACTCTTTTTTATCAATCCAAGCCTGCAGCTCAGCCTTCGTCCCTGCATCCGCCAACTCCAAAGCCTTGATCAATAAATAAGTCTTTTTATTTTCAGTAATATCTCCCCCTATATTTTTTCCAAACTCCGCCACATCTCCGTAGACATCGAGATAATCATCCTGCAATTGAAATGCCAATCCCAGGTATCCTCCAAAGTCATATAAAGCATTATATTCGTGTTCAGGCGCTCCGGCAATTAATGCCCCGTGACGCAAACTACCGGCAATCAGAACAGAAGTCTTTAAATAAATCATATGTATATATTCTTCTTCCGTTACATCATTGCGCGTCTCAAATTCCATATCGTATTGCTGTCCCTTACAAACATCCATAGCGACCTGATTAAAACCATCTATTACCTGACGAAGGTACCGGTCTTCACAATTTTCAATGTACTTATAAGCAGTAATAGCCGCAGCATCCCCACTTAAAATAGCTACATTACTGTTCCATTTCTTATGCACAGTCTGTCGTCCCCTTCTCAATGCCGCATCATCCATCACATCATCATGCAATAAAGTATAATTGTGAAATATCTCGATTCCAATAGCTGACTTTAAAGCCTTCTCTATATCATCCCGGTATAAATTATAAGCCATCAAAGTCAGTACCGGCCGGAGCCGTTTTCCTCCATCTTCCAAAATATATTGAATGGGTTCAAATAAAGAATAAGGAACTTCTACATATTCCTTTTTTTCAAATTCAGCTTTGATAATATCCCTTAACTGTTCAATGGTGTACATTTCTTTTATTTTTAATAAAGTGCTAAATTATAAAAAGAAGCCGGAAAATCAGCGTTTCGCCTTGTTTTTTTAATCCTATTCCCAAAATTCCTCAACCCCTCTTATTTCTTTCATTTTAATACATAAAAAAACATTTTGCTGAATAATTACAATAAATAAACCGACCGGAAAAGATTTCCGGCCGGTTATCCATAAAATAATTTTTCAAAATTTACTTACTTACAATTTTCCAGTATTTTCCGTGCCACACTACCTGTTACGTCCTGATCTTCTCCATAAGCAGCTTCTCTTTCATTAAAACGCCTCTCTATTTCTAAAATCGTATTCTCTCCAATCTGAGCTTCGTTTAAACGCGTTGACAATCCTAAGCTCCGGAAAAAAGACTCTGTCTTTTCAATCGCCAATGCCGCACGCTCGGCCTCCGATCCTTCATTTATTCCCCAAATTCGTTCCCCGTACTGTACTAATTTCGCCTTTTTCTTCTCAAAAAGAGTACGCAAAAGTCCCGGCAGGACGATTGCCAAAGTAGCCCCATGAGTCAAACCATGTAAAGCTGTCAATTCATGACCGATCATATGGGTCGCCCAATCCTGACGTACCCCCATGGCAATAAAGCCATTCAATCCCATGGTCGCACAAAGCATAAATTCTGCCATCAATTCATAATTATTCTGTTTACGGATAATATCAGGTGCAATTTCTATAAGCGTATGCAAAATCCCCTCTGCCCAACGGTCCATTAAACGCGATTGGTCAGGAGTGGTCATGTACTGCTCCATAACATGTACAAAAGTATCGGCTATACCGCAGGCCACCTGATGTACAGGTAAGGTAAAGGTAACGGTAGGATCCAAAATAGAAAAAACCGGATACCTGGAATAGAACGGATATTTTTCAGCTGTCTCTTTCCTGGATATAACGGCACCACTGTTCATTTCAGAACCGGTAGCCGGAAGAGTAAGCACTGTACCCATTGGAACAGCTGACGCAGATCTGCCTTTCAAAACCAATTCCCAGGCGTCTCCTTCATACAACAATCCCGCTGCAATCAACTTTGTCCCATCCAATACCGAACCGCCTCCTACTGCAAGCAGAAAGTCCACTTTATTTTCTTTTCCCAATTGAATCGCTTTCCGCAATGTCTCCACCGTCGGATTTGCTTCTATTCCCCAAAACTCCACAACCTCGAACGATTTTAAAGCATCCTTCACTTGCTCATAAACTCCGTTCTTTTTTACACTTCCTCCTCCAAAGGTTACCATTATACGCTTTCCCTGTGGTATCTCTTTACTCAAATGCGCAATCATTCCCTTTCCGAAAATTAATTTTGTCGGATTTTGAAAAACAAAATTTTCCATAAAACTGATTTTAAAGTATTATTAATAACTTTCTGAGATTACCCTTGTATACTTTCCCGTACCCATCATTGCGCGTATGTATACAAATGTATAGGCGGTTTCAAAATATATGGCCCAATAACTGATCTTTATCTTTCTCTCAAAATTAAAAGAAAAGATTTTTTATTCCAAAGATAAGCTAAAAATTAAAACCAAAGTGAAGTTTTCAAAATCAAAATTATTTAAAATCCACTCCTATAAAATAAATAAAAACGGTAAGACAGGAAATAAATAACAAGAAAATTTCGATTTGTAGCCGAGCCGGGAATCGAACCCGAATTTAAAGTTTAGGAAACTTCCGTTCTATCCATTGAACTACTCAGCCAGAAAGCAGGAGCAAAAGTAAAGTAAAATATTTTCAGTTCCAAATATAGCCTTTAAAGATTAACTATTCTATTTTGTGTACATCTGCAACTTTTTTCGTTAAACATACGAAAAACTTTTGGCAGACAACTTAAATCCGGTATATTATAAACCTTTCCTGCATATTATTTTTCATTTTTATTGGATAAAATAAACATTTTAATCTTTTTGGCATATTTTTTGTTAAGAAACTATTCGTTGTTTAGAAACAGTTTTAACAGAACTTAATGAATGTAAATTATTTTAAATTAAACACTTATATTTTTTGAATTTAATAAACATTAATTCCAAAGTGACTATGAAAAAAAATTTATTATTATTATTAACGGTGATTTTTGCCATAAATTTTACATCTTGTAATGATGATGACGATTATACTCCTTTAATTCCGCCCAGCGATATTAGCGTAACGTATGGTTCAGACAACGATAACAAATTAACATTAAGTTATAGTGATGTTATTGTAAGCGGGAAACAAATAAAATTTGCCACCACAGACGGAAAAACGGCCTCATTGACTTTAATGGATATTCTTCCGGGAAAAGCAGAAGCGACTTTGGAAAATATCGCCCTGACAGAAGGGGAAGGAGAATATATTTTCAGTGGTACGTCTCCGGTTGCCCGTTCTACGGAATACAGTGTCGCTTATTCTGGTACTGTAAAGAAAGGAGAGATGACTTTAAAATTAAATGTAACTGTTCCGGATCCACAAGGATGGGCTAAGACATATACTTTAGGAGAATATAAGACGGGAGAATTCGTTATGGGGGAGACAACATATCCGGCTTGGGTGTTAAATAGTGCCTTATATGCATCCTGTACATTTGAAGATGCGGAATTGGGAGAGACTTATGCCATGTTATTTAAAGGTTTGGGTGGACTTGTTTTGCCTCAGGTATTAAAATCTGTTACTTTAGCAACAGACGGAAATATTTGTGCCCAATATTATTCAGGCGAAATTCAGATTGATCAGAATTTGATTTTCCCTATGATTGTCGGACAGGCTCCTAGTGAAGAAGTTGTAAATGCTCTAATTCCGACCAGTGGAGAAATTAGTTCACCTAAGAATTTAGCCTACTGGTTTGAAAAAGATGGCAAATTATATGTAAAACTGAATATCACAGCCATAGTTGCTCAAGCAATGAGCGAAAGCGGTACCAGCGGAGGAGATGAAACCCTGGCCACTATTATTGCTACCGTATTAAATGGAAATGCCAGCACAATCAAACAATTATTGTCTCAATTTACAGGCTTGGATTTCAGTGAAATCAGTGATGCCAGTTTTGAGATGTTATTGGATTGGATTAAAAATGGAGTACCTCTGAATGTAGCTAAAGCTGAAAGCGGGCACACTTATATGTATTTGGACAGAACTGCTTTTGATCCCATTTTTAGAGATACTGAAACCCCAGCAGATGATCCTTCTAACATAGGAGCAAAATCAGATTTATTAAAATTATGGAAATTGCTTTCAGATGCTGGAATCATCCCCGAAGATGCACAACTAGCTGTACTTTTACTGGGTGGACTTCTTCAAGAATGGCCAACGAATACTGTTTTCAACGTAGGATTAGATTTAAAATAAACAGGTAATTATTCCTAATATCAGGTTATTTTAATGAACAAAAACCATCCGGGAAATTGTTTTCCGGATGGTTTTTTATTAAAAAGTAAAACCAATAGAACACCAAATGCTAAAATAAAAGTGAGGAATAGCCTTATTTCTCTTTCTTCTTTTTAAACGAAAAGGATATCTTTGCAAACAGAAAAATAAATCCGATGAAAGTAGTCGTACAACGTGTATCTGAAGCCAGCGTAACTTTAGGTGGAAAATTATACTCTTCTATTCGGGAAGGGATGCTGATTTTAGTCGGGATACAAGCCGATGATACTGAAGAAGATATTGAATGGCTAAGCAGTAAAATCTGTAATCTACGGATTTTCGATGACGAAAAGGGAATAATGAATTATTCCATAAAAGAAAAAGGCGGAGATATTTTAGCTGTCAGCCAATTTACTTTAATGGCCCGGGTAAAAAAAGGGAACCGTCCCTCTTATATCGATGCAGCCCGTCCGGAAATCTCTATCCCGCTTTATGAAAAATTTGTACAGGCATTAGCGAAAGAAATGCAGAAAGAAATCAAAACCGGAGTATTCGGAGCTGACATGCAAGTAAGACTGAACAATAATGGCCCGGTTACTATTTTAATGGATTCAAAAAAAAGAATATAAGTGAAAATTTTCACGGCAACTCATACCTTTACACTCAATTTTAAATTATTACCTATGGATCTCAAAGAACTTCAGGCGAAAGTAGACAGTTGGATCAAAATATACGGAGTAAGGTATTTTAATGAATTGACCAATATGGCCATTTTAACAGAAGAAGTAGGAGAATTAGCCCGCGTAATGGCCAGAAAATATGGGGAACAGTCTTTTAAAGAAGGAGAAAAGGACAACCTGGCAGATGAAATGGCCGACGTTCTTTGGGTGTTGGTCTGTTTAGCCAATCAAACCGGAGTAGATTTAACTCAGGCGATGGAAACTAATTTCGCAAAAAAAACGACCCGGGACGGAAAAAGACATAAAAACAATCCTAAAATACAAGAGCATTAATATATTTCTTACTAAATTTGTTCGTTTAAATAATAAAATTTATTTTTCAAGCTGCAAATTTTCCAAATATTACTAAATGTGGACTAAAATAGCAGGAATTATTCTGCGGAATCGGATTGCGTTTATTATCGGTGTTTTACTAGGAACACTTTTCATGGGATTTCAAATGAGAAATATTCAGATGTCCTATGAAAATGCAGATTTACTCCCTAAGACCGACAATGCTTATCTCGATTATTCCCGTTTCAGGGAAACATTCGGACAAGAAGGGAATGTGATGGTTTTTGCAATTCAGGATTCCAATTTTTATGAATTAGACAAAATTAACGACTGGATAGAGATGGGGGATAGCATAAAAGCTCTGAAAGGAGTGAATGCCCTTATGTCTATCACTCATACGTTCAATCTGCACAAAAATACAGCATTAAAGAAGTTTGAAGTACGCCCTATTTTCCCCAAACATATTCAAAATAAACAGGAACTGGACAGTCTGGCGTTCATTGCTGAGAATCTGCCTTTTTACAATGGAATGCTCATTAACCCAGAGAAACATACTTATAACATGCTGATCACCGTTTCAGCCGATGTTATGAACTCTCCGGCACGGGTACAACTGGTGAAAAATGTTTTAAAAATCACAGACCGTTTTACCGGAAAATACGACCTGAAAATGCATTATTCCGGTATGCCTTATATACGGGTTATCAATGCAGAAAACATCAAAAGGGAAATGTATATGTTCATTGCCTTGTCTTTATTGATTACGGCAGTTATTTTATACTTATTTTTCCAATCTTTCCGTATCGTAGGTTTTTGCGTCGGCATTATCGGAATTAATGTCATCTGGGCAATTGGCTTTATGGCTCTATTAGGTATAAAAATTACCTTATTAACTGCTATGCTGCCCCCTTTACTTATCGTTATCGGCATTCCGAATTGTGTATATATGGTCAATAAATACCATGCAGAATACGTACGGCATAGAAATAAGATCAAGGCTTTACAACGTATGATACAAAAAATAGGAAATGCGTCCTTATTATCCAATCTTACTACTGCTGCGGGATTTGCAACTTTCATCATTACCTCCAGTCAAATATTGGTAGAATTCGGATTGATTGCTTTTATCAGTATCACCACCGTCTTTCTCATCTGTCTGATCCTGATTCCTACCGTTTTCAGTTATCTCCCTGTTCCCGATGAAAAACAGACGAAACACCTTTATAATCCCTTTATCAACAAAGTCATAGACAAACTTGTTTTTTGGGTTATGAACAGGCGCCACACCATTTACTATATTGCCGGAATATTGGTTATTGCAGGTATTTACGGGATTACGCGTATGAAAACAACGGGCTATATGGTAGACGACTTAAAAGAAACAGATCCCATTCGTCAAGACTTGTCTTTTTTTGAATCCAATTTCGGAGGACTGATGCCATTGGAAGTCACTATTGATTTCAAAAAGCCCAATCAGGTATTTAAGCTTTCAAATCTGGAAAAACTAGATCAATTAAATACGGAACTCTCGGAAGATCCGGATCTATCCCGCGCCATATCGGTCGTTGAAGCGGCAAAATTCGCCAATCAGGCTTACTACAATGGGAAAGCTTCTTATTATAAGCTTCCGAACAATATGACAAAAAATTTCATCATGAAATATGTGATGGAATCTACAGGCGGGATAGACGCGATGTCGAAATCTTTCGTCGACTCAAATATGCAGATCGTAAGACTTAGTTTTCGTGTTAAAGATATCGGAACCCAAAAAATGGAAGCCAAAGAAGATTCTTTGTATCAAAAAATCGAAAAAATATTCCCGGCAGATAAACACCAGGCAACAGTGACAGGCTCCAGTGTCATTTTTTTCAAAGGGAACCAATACCTTATTACGAATTTATTTTCTTCTTTAGCTTTGGCGATCATCCTTATTGCAGGTTTTATGGCCTGGATGTTTAAAAGCAAGCGGATGGTACTCATCGCTCTGATCCCCAACGTAATCCCTCAAATTATCACGGCCGCAATCATGGGCTATGCAGGGATACCGATCAAAGCCTCTACTATATTAGTATTCAGTGTCGCTTTCGGTATTTCTGTCGATAATACCATCCATTATCTCGCTAAATACAGACAAGAATTGCAAGCCACAAACTGGAGTATACGTTCTTCAGTCGTATTGGCCCTGAAAGAAACAGGGCAGAGTATGATATATACTTCTATTATTCTGCTCTTTGGTTTCGGTATATTCTGTCTGTCCAGTTTTGGCGGAACATTTGCATTAGGATTACTGACATCCATTACTTTATTTGCCGCTATGCTGGCCAATCTGATTTTGCTCCCTTCTCTTCTTTTGACGATGGAACATAGCATTACAAATAAAACGTTCAGGGAACCCTTATTACAAATTTACGACGAGGAAGAAGATATCGATCCGGACAAATTGGAAATTGAAAATGAAACAAATAAATCTGATTTAAATTAATCTGAAAGTTTGAATGGAATAATACCCAAGATATCTTTTAGTTTTCTGGATTTAATAATTCAGGTCAGGGGAAAATAAGGTTTGCTGATAAATAAACTTTTGGGTTCTCCGATAAAAGATGCATCAGAAATTTTACTATTTCCGCAAAATCTCTGAACAAAAACGAATCGGACACAGACAATCCTTCATCTGTTTCGTTTATAAACAGCTAAAAACTTTTAGAATAATCTGAATTTACTTTTCTAAAGCTTTGATTTCTTTCGTAAGATCATCCATCAGCTGAGAAGCTCCTATACGGAAGTACTGAGGGCTGAGCCACTCTTTTCCTAAAATGTGATTGACAATAGTTAAATAACGGACTGCATTCTGAGCTTTGGAAACGCCGCCGGCAACTTTTAATCCTACCCGTCTGCCTGAAGCAGTGTAATACTGTTTTATTGCTTCACACATAATATATACTGACTCAGGAGTTGCATTTACAGGTACTTTTCCAGTAGAGGTTTTTATAAAATCGGCACCAGCATATGCTGCAATCAAAGAAGCATTAAATATACTCTCTACGTCCTTTAATTCTCCCGTTTCCAAGATCACCTTCAAACGGACCTCACGGCAGGCCTCACGAATTTGCTTCAGTTCCTGAAAAACTTTCTCATAATTTTTTTCCAATATATCCCCTACAGTAACGACTACATCCACCTCCTGGGCTCCAGCTTCTATAGCCATTTTACATTCGCTCAATTTAATTTCAGTAAATGTCTGCGAAAACGGAAAACTTCCTGCTACTACAGCAGTTTGGATATTACTTCCCTTTAACCCTTCCCGTACAACTGATGCAAAATTAGGAAATACACATACTGCAGCTACTTCTTTTAAATCATTTTTTTTCAATTTCTTTAACAGATCAGCCACAAAATTCTGAACGGACTTTTCTGTATCCGTGACTTTCAGGGTAGTGTAATCCATACACGACATACATAATTCTAAATTTTCAATATTGTATGCCTGTTTTATTTCCTTTTCGACCACGCCATCCAGTTCAAACTGAATACGATCTTCCAAATTCGCCCAATTATGAGCTGCTAACTCTTCCGTTATATATTCCATTACTAAAATGTTTAAAATTGATTCTTGCCAGAGACTACAGTCCCCATTGCATTTTTTCCTTTTTTGTCAAACCAGCTACTACCAGTTTATATGATTTCCGGATCCACACTTTTAACATACTGTCACTGATAGACCCGTCTAATAATACGGTATTCCAATAATTTTTGTTCATATGAAATCCCGGACTTACAGCAGGAAACATTTCCCGCATTTCCCGGATTTCATCTGAAGCACATTTTATATTTATCCTTAAATCCCCTTTCAAAAAAACGAAACAAAACCACTTATTGCATACCTTAAAAACCAACACTTCCTCTTCAAAAGGCATAGCTTCCTGTACATATTCCAGAGATAAGCAATATTCCCGCAATTCCTCAATATTCATGAATGCAAAATTACACAATGTTTGCGAGCTTTTAAACTTTTCTCCGACAAAATATTTATATTTGCCTTAATAAACGTGCGTGATAAATATTTGTAACAATAAATTATTCAAACTCATATATGCCAAATAAGGAAAGTGAAGATACCCCGTTAATGAAACAGTATTTTTCGATGAAAGCCAAATATCCGGATGCAATTATGTTATACCGGATGGGTGATTTTTATGAAACTTTTGGAGAAGATGCTGTAATTACGGCTAAAATTTTGGGGATTACCCTGACAAAACGTTCACACGGTTCTCCCGGAGATGTCCCTCTGGCTGGTTTTCCTCACCATGCTTTAGACGTTTACTTACCTAAACTGGTAAGAGCCGGACAACGGGTTGCCATCTGCGAACAATTGGAAGATCCGAAATTAACGAAAAAAATCGTGAAAAGGGGAGTCATAGAATTAGTTACTCCTGGCGTATCTTACAGTGAATATTCCACTGATACCAAAAATAATATATTCCTGGCTTCTGTCTATTTTAATAAAACAGAGGCCGGTCTCACTCTTTTAGATCTTTCTACCGGAGAATTTCTCACAACAGAAGGGCCACATGCAACGATAGATAAATTATTGAACAGTTTTCAGCCCAAAGAAGTCGTTTATCCCAAAGGGCAGGAAGCCCGCTTCCACGAATGGTTCGGAAATAAATTTTATATTTATCCGATTGAAGAGTGGTTTTTTGATAAAGAAACTGCTCAGGATAAACTTAAAAAGCACTTTAATGTCAATTCTTTAAAAGGTTTTGGCATCGAAAATATGAATTGCGGCATCTGTGCGGCCGGAGGTGCTTTGAATTATCTGGAGATCACAAAACACGATATGATTTCCCATATCACCTCTATTTCCCGTATTGACGAATCGAATTATGTCCTGCTGGATAAATTTACACTCCGAAACCTGGAATTACTGTCTTCGCCATATGAAGAAGGAAAATCTCTGGCAGATATCATCGATTATACGACAACTCCTATGGGAAGCCGTACCCTCAGACGATGGATATGTATGCCTTTGAAATCTCCGGAAAAAATCAATGAAAGACTGGAAATCGTCGAAACTTTTACTAAACAGGAAAAGGAACGGCTCGAAATTGAACTTTTACTGAAAAGTATCGGAGACTTGGAACGACTTGCATCCAAAATAGCAGTAGGACGTATCACTCCAAGGGAAATGATACAATTAAAAGTAGCTCTTTCCTGTATACCGCCGTTAAAAGAACAATGTCAAAAAACTCAATCAAATGTATTGCAAAAACAAATAGAAAAACTGGAAGACTGCCAGGCATTGTTCGATAAAATAGACAAGCAAATCAATCCCAATGCCCCCAATCAGGTGAATAAGGGGAAAGTCATTGCTTCCGGGGTAAATGCAGAACTCGACGAACTCCGGGAACTCTCGGAAAATAGTAAAGAATCCCTGCTCCGGATGCAGCAGAGAGAAATTGAGATTACAGGTATCCCTTCCCTTAAAATCGGATTTAATAATGTATTCGGATATTATATCGAAGTGACCAAAACCCATAAAGATAAAGCTCCTGATACCTGGATCCGAAAACAAACCCTAGTAAATGCAGAACGTTATATCACACCTGAACTAAAGGAATATGAAGATAAAATATTAGGAGCAGAAGATAAAATCCTTTCTATAGAAACGGAACTATACAATGACCTGATAGCAGAAGCCGCCTCTTATATTAAAGCGATACAGACCAATGCCAGGATTATAGCTTCTATAGATGCTTTAATTTCATTTACAGAAGTTTCTCTGAAGAACCGATATACACGCCCTGAAATAAATGAATCCGATTGTATCGATATACAGGGCGGACGCCATCCGGTAATTGAAAAACAGCTTCCTCCCGGAGAAGAATACATTGCCAACGATGTCTATCTGGACAACAGCAAACAACAGATTATTATTATTACAGGACCGAATATGGCCGGTAAATCGGCATTACTCCGCCAAACTGCCCTGATTACCATTCTGGCACAGGCCGGGTGTTTTGTTCCCGCAGCATCAGCTAAAATCGGATATGTTGATAAAATATTTACCCGGGTAGGGGCTTCCGATAATATCTCTCAGGGAGAATCCACGTTTATGGTTGAAATGAATGAAGCCGCTAATATTCTAAACAATATATCTGACCGGAGCCTGGTACTTTTTGATGAATTAGGAAGGGGGACTTCCACTTACGACGGAATCTCTATCGCCTGGGCAATTGTCGAATTCTTACACGAGAATCCGAAATACCGGGCCAAAACATTGTTCGCTACCCATTATCATGAATTAAATGAAATGGAACGTACGTTTAAAAAGATAAAGAATTACAATGTTTCCGTTAAGGAAATAGATAATAAAGTCGTATTCCTCCGCAAATTAGTCAAAGGCGGATCCAACCACTCCTTTGGTATACAGGTAGGACGAATGGCAGGTTTACCCCAATCTGTTATAAAAAGAGCCTCAGAAATTTTAAAACAACTGGAAAATGACAGAGATAAGGACAATCAGATACAAAAACATGTAGAAACAATCGCTACGGAGCGCGAAGGTATGCAATTGAGTTTTTTCCAATTAGAAGATCCTGTTCTGATGCAAATACGGGACGAGATCGCCGGACTTGATATCAATAGTTTAACCCCTCTGGAAGCTTTGAATAAATTAAATGAGATTAAAAAAATTACGGGGATTTAGTTGATAGTATAAATTCAAAAAATATTTCTTAAAAAGCCGGCCCATACCTAAAATGCACCTCAAAGGAAGAGAAAACTTTTGAGGTGTTCTTTCTAAATGAAAAGCCGGATTTTCTTTTATTTCATCTTTACGATTACAGCATCTTTCAAAGGCCGGTCCCGTTCGTCCCTTTTTAAGGCAGCAATCTTATCCACAATTTCTTGTCCTTCTATTACTTCCCCAAAGACAGTATAATCCCCGTCCAAATGCGGAACTCCCCCGATTGTCGTATAGGCTTCTCTCTGAGCTGCTGTTAAAGTCAATTTTTCATCTTCAAACAAACGATTTGCCCGTTCACGGATATCCTGGTAAATTAAATCTAAATTTTCCCGATCCTTTATCAATTCGTAAGCCCGGATCTCGACTTCTTTTTCTTTTTTCAAACGGTCCAAAATAGCTTGCTGACGCCTTGTATTGATTTTCACTACCACAGAATCTAATTCCGAAGGACGGAATACTTTGCCCTGGACAATGTAAAAATGAGAACCACTGGACTTTTTCAAGGGATTTACGTCATCTCCTTCCCTGGCAGCAGCAAGCGCTCCTTTTTTATGAAAAAATTCAGGACGGATTTCAGCATCAATTTCATAATCAATACTGTTTCCCCCCAAAGCCTGTCCCGCCTTTGCATGCTTAGAATCAGGATCACCTGCTTGTATCATAAATTGAGGAATAACTCTGTGGAATAATATTCCTTCGTAATATTTTTCTCTTACCAATTTCAAAAAATTATTCCGGTGTTGGGGCGTTTCTTTATATAAACGAACTTTAATATCTCCCAAATTCGTTTGTACAATGACGATATCCGGATCTCTTTTTTCACATCCCCAAAACAGAAGGAGAATAAAACTTATTAAAACACATTTCATTATTTTCAGCTTTAATGGTAAAATATAAGAATGTTTGTAAATCCAGTTGTAAACGTCTAACAGATCTTATAGAAAAGATACTGAATTCCTTATTTATGCAAAAATAAAGGTTCTTATCTAAATATAAATCATTTTTTTACTAAATTTGTAACGTACTGTAACTTATTTGAATCCAAATCAGTTATATTTAGGAATGTTTAAATTCAAGGGAAATGAAAACAATCGCAATCCTTTTTATCTTATCGTTATGTTGCTTTTTCAGCAGTTGTAAAGAAAAGAAGCAAGCAGAACCTGTAGTGGAAAAACCAGTTATGGTAAATGACAGTATCGAACCGTCTCCCCTGACTGAAGTAGAGAAACCCCTTAGAAATGAAGTACAACATTATTTCCTTATCGCCGGTTGTTTTGAATACAAGGAATTGGCAGATAAATTATGTGAAAAGCTTCAAAAAGAAGGATTTGATTCTAAAATTATTCCTTATTATGAAAATTTATATCTGGTAAGTTATACCGGTTATGCTACGCAGCAAGAAGCTGAAGAGGCACTGAATACGCTGAAACACGAAAGTGGAAAAGAAAAAACCTGGATATACCATCCTAAAAATTAAAAACCTATTACATAGAAGGGTTGAAGGTGATTTTTATCGTGTAATTATTCAAAATGTATAGAGTTTTACTTTTATCAGGAATTTGTTGTTGTCTTGCAGGTGGCTGTAATCGTCAGAAAATGGATTCGAAATATTTGACGAATATAACAGTCGTACGGGATTTAAATAAACCTGTACCAACTTCAGTTAAAGATACATTAGAAAATAAAAACAACAGACTTCTGCAGAAAGACTCTATTTCCCCTGAAATACGTTCTCCCAAGAAAGGTCCTTATTATATGATCGTAGCCAGCTATACCTATGCAGAACGAAGTCAGGCTGAAAAATCCACCGAGAAATTAAAAGCCGGGGGTTACCCGGCCCTTCTGTTAGAAACAGGCAACCGTCTACGGGTCAGTATCGATAATTTCTCCACCGAAACAGAAGCAAACCGACAACGCAAAAAATATTGTGAACTGATGAAGCGGGAAGATATATGGGTTTATAAAATGCCAGATTAGTAGAGAATTGCCACCACAAAACTCAATCCGAAAAGAAATCCGGCATAGATCTGCGCCGGGCTATGTTTTTTCAAATACAAACGACAAGTAGCCAAGATTCCGGATAAAATTAAAACAATCATCAAGCTCTCCCGCACTTCTCCCCAATACCGAAACCCGATAATCGTAATAAAACCGCATACAGCCCCTGCTGCTGTCATATGCATACTCATTTTCCAACGGAGCGTAATAATTGAAAATCCGGATAAGACAATAATCAATACTAAATACAATTGCTGTACAATATTGGTGTAAGGCATTTTTCCTATCAGATAAAAACCAAGAAAGGCTGAGAAAATAGCAACTAAGGCAGGATAAACGCGTTCCTGTTTTACAGATAAATGATAATTGCTAATAAAACCCAATTTTTTAAATATAACCATCCCTAATATTGGCATTAATAACAGGGCCACAAAGGTGATGGAATAGCAATACATCTGAACAGAAAAGGGAATAATCAGGGAAAAAACGGAATCAGAATTAAAAATAAAAAATAATCCATACAAAGGAACCAGTAAAGGGTGGAACAGATAAGATATACTTTGAGCTAAAACCTTCATATATTTCGGGGTATTATATTTCTCGTCTTAACCGGGCTACAGGGATATCCAGCATTTGCCGGTATTTGGCAATGGTACGACGGGCAATTTGATAACCTTTCTGATTCATTAAATCCACCAGTTCATCATCCGTTAAAGGCTTCCTCTTATCTTCGGCATCAATAATATCTTTTAATGCATTCTTTAATTCACCTGTACTAACTTCCTCCCCACTATCCATTTGCATACTTCCAGTAAAGAAATCTTTTAAAGCATAAATACCAAACCAGGTTTGTACATATTTAGAATTTGATACCCGGGAAATAGTAGAGACATCCAAACCTGTTATATCCGCAATATCCCTTAAAATCATGGGTTTCAATAAACTCTCATCTCCTGTAAGAAAAAAAGGTTTCTGAAATTGCACAATTGCGGTCATTGTCAGCATTAACGTATTATTCCGTTGCTCAACGGCATCAATAAATGATTTTGCGGAGTTTAATTTATACTTTACAAAAGAAACGACATCTTTTTTATCTTTAGCACTTTGACCATTTTTATATCCATCCAGGATATTTAAATAAGCTTTATTGATTCTCAATTCAGGCAAATTTCCGGAATTAAGGGTCAATTGAAGTTCTCCGTCTACTAAATCCAAAGTGAAATCAGGAATAACTTTTTCTGCATTTCTTTCAAAAGAAGAATCCCCTCCGGTTCCTCCGGGTTTAGGATTAAGTTTTAGAATTTCCTCGATAGCTATTTTCAAATCTGTATCCGAGATGCGCAATTTCCGGGCTATCTTTTCATAATGTTTCCGGGAAAATTCCTCAAAACAATCCGTTAAAACAGCCTGAGCCATTTGCAAAACAGGATTAGCCGGATTTTCTGAAAGCTTATGACGGACTTGCAACAATAAACATTCTCTTAAATCCCTGGCCCCTACACCAGAGGGCTCAAATTCCTGAATAATTTTCAAAAGCTTTTCTACCTCCTGTTCAGAAATTTCTATTCCTGCTCCAAAAGCCAGATCATCGACAATATTTCCGATATTCCGCCGTAAGTAGCCGTCATCATCAATATTGCCGATAATATATTCTGCTACTTTTCTCTCCAAATCGGACAAATTCCGCATCCCTAACTGACTCATAAGATTTTCCCGGAAGGTCGTCCCCTGGGAAAAAATCAAATCCCTGGCTTCATCGTCTTTCGAAGCATTAGAAACAGACAATTTATAATCCGGAATATCGTCTTCATCATTCATATAATCTTCCAGCGTAAAATCATCTTCATTTTTCTCCTGTCCTTCTTCGTCGTCTTCCCCTCCTTCAAACTCTTCTTCATTTTCAACCGTATATTCGGATTCAGGTTCTTCTTGTCCTTCCTCCAGAAGAGGATTAGATTCCAATTCTTCTTTTATTCGCTGTTCTAATTGATAAGTAGGCAATTCCAGCAATTTAATCAACTGTATCTGAAGCGGATTTATCTTCAGCCCCAGCTTTTGTTGCAAACTTTGCTTTAGTGCCATAATGATAAAATAAAATCTTTAATTAATTAAAAATCAGCATTTTTGGGAGTACGGGGAAAAGGTATCACGTCTCTTATATTTCCCATTCCTGTTACAAACAATAACAAACGTTCAAACCCCAAACCAAAACCGCTGTGTACAGCGGAACCAAACCGGCGGGTATCAAGGTAATAAGACATTCCTTCAGTAGAAATACCGACTTCTTTCATCCGGTTAACCAGTTTATCATAGCTTTCTTCCCGCTGGGAGCCTCCGATAATCTCTCCGATCTGAGGAAAAAGTACGTCCATAGCAGCAACTGTTTTCCCATCCGGATTTTGCTTCATATAAAAAGCTTTTATTTCCTTCGGATAACCGGTTAAAATAACCGGTTTCTTAAAATGTTTTTCCACCAGATACCGTTCGTGTTCGCTCTGTAAGTCTACTCCCCAACCCGAAACCGGATATTGGAATTTACCATTTTTATTCTGTTTACTATTCATTAATATTTCAACAGCTTCGGTATAAGAAACCCGTTCAAAAGAATGAGTTAAAACAAAATTTAACTTTTCGATTAACTCCATGGAACGCTCTTCTGCTTTCTTATTTTTTTCTTCTTCCTGTAAACGGGCACTTAAGAATTTTAAATCATCCATACAATGATCCAATGCATACTGAATCAAATATTTCAGAAAGTCTTCGGCTAAATCCATATTATCCTCCAGATCATAAAAAGCCATTTCTGGCTCTATCATCCAGAACTCAGACAAATGCCTGGTCGTATTTGAGTTTTCAGCCCTGAAAGTAGGTCCGAATGTATAGATTTTTCCCAACGACATGGCTCCCAATTCTCCCTCTAATTGTCCACTCACTGTTAAATTCGTCGCTTTTCCAAAGAAATCCTGTTTGTAATCAACTTCTCCATTTTCATCTAAAGGAGGATTTTTCGGATCCAATGTTGTCACCCGGAACATTTCTCCGGCACCTTCACAATCTGAAGCCGTAATAAGAGGAGTATGTAAATAATAAAAACCATGATCGTTGAAATATTGATGAATGGCAAAAGCCATTGCATGACGAATACGGAAAACAGCTCCGAAAATATTCGTTCTGAACCGTAAATGAGCAACATCCCGCAAAAACTCTAACGAGTGCTTTTTAGGCTGTATAGGATATTTTTCCGGATCAGCTTCTCCCAATATGACTAACTCTTGAGCTTGAATTTCATGAGATTGTCCGCTACCGCTACTTTCAACCAAAACACCTTTTACATAAATGGCAGCACCGGTTGTAACTTTTTTCATCACTTCCTCCGGGAAATTAGCCATCTCTACAACGATCTGTATATTGTTTATAGTAGAACCATCATTTAACGCTATAAAATTTACCTGTTTATTTCCCCGTTTGGTCCTTACCCAACCTCTGATTTCCACTTCCTTATTGCAATCTCCCGATTGTAATAAGTCCTTTACTGTTACTTTTTGTGCTTTCATTTCTTTTTAAGTTACAACCATTAAAACAGTTATAATAAACGTCGCCGTTTTAAATTATTAATTGTTAATACAATTTATATTCCGTGAATTTGCAAAAATAAAGAATAAACAGCAAAACGACAAAAAAACCGCATATACCTTGATGCAATTTATATATTTTAATGTCATTCTTCTTTTAAAATATAGCTTTATTTCTTTTTAAATCAAAAAGTCGCAAATAAATCACAAAAAATATAGTCCGATACTAACCATCCCTGCTCCGTCAGTAATAAATGATTTCCTTTCACTTCCGCCCATCCCTGCCGAAGATATCCGGGAATATGAGATTTTGCCAAAGACCAGTATTTCTCATACGCAGACTGAAGAATATCCAGATTTACCCCCCACATTGTACGCAATCCCGTCATAATATATTCATTATATAAATCAACATCTGTTAATTCCTCAAAATCAAATTGTAAAATATCATTATCTAAACTTTCACAATATATTTTTATATTTGTAATATTCCATTGACGGGAATTTACATTAAAGGAATGAGCTGAAGGTCCAAAACCGATATAAGGCTTCCGGTTCCAATAATTAGAATTGTGAACAGCATATTTCCCTTCACGGGCAAAATTAGATATTTCATAATGTTTAAACCCCATCTCCCGCAGTAAAGCCGAAACGGTCAAATATTCTTCTGCCAGTATATCGTCCTCCGGAGGAGAAAAAATCCCTTTTTTAATTTGCCGGTCAAAAACAGAACCTTCTTCTATACTCAAAATATATACCGAAACATGGGAAACAGGTAAATGTCGGATTTGGTTTAAATCTGCTTTTACATTTTCCAGAGTATTCCCCGGCATACCGATAATAAAATCGATACTGATATTCTCAAATCCGCATTCAGCCGCACAAAAAATTCCGTCAATAGCCTGTCGGGCGGTATGAGTCCGGTTAATCTTCTTTAAAACTTCTTCATTAAAAGTTTGGACACCAATGCTCAAACGGTTAAAACCGAGTCGTTTCCATTCATTCAGTTTAGCCCGCGTCATATCTTCGGGATTTATTTCTATCGTTCTTTCTCCGCAAAGCGGAAACAATTTCGTTTCCTCTAACTTTTGCAAAATCATTTGAAGTTCATCGGAATCCAGATAAGAGGGTGTTCCTCCTCCCAAATACAACGTTTCCGGTTTATAAATGCCTAAATAATCTTTTCTTAGCTCTATTTCCCGGCACAAAGCACGAATAAAAGCCTTTTTCAAAACAACAGAAGCAACAGAATAGAAGCCACAATAATAACACTTACTCCTGCAAAAAGGTATATGTACATAGATTCCCATATGCTTTCCGAAAAAATAAATTATTACCTGTTCCGCTGAAGCAAATATATATTCCGGCTATATACCAACAAACCTGTAGATTGTCCGAGTATTAATACCGGGTCCCGCCGGTAAAGTGCATAAGCAACAATAATCAGAGAACCCGTCAGACTGATCAACCAAAAACCCAATGGTAAAACAGATTCATTTTTTCTACGGGAATACAACCATTGATAAACAAACCTCAACGTAAATATTATTTGCCCCATAGAACCAAACACCAGTAACCACAAAGGAATATCATCATTCCGGAAAAACTGATTGACGAAAGCAGGCAAATCTTTCAACATATATAGTAAGACAGCTACCGGTGTTAATAACAAAACATAACGGATAACAGCCGGACATTTTCGCCAGCTTTCCTTTTTATCCAAATTCCAGATATAAATATAATAAGAAATCAATTGTCCCAGAATAATAGCAAAATCATCCCGCAGCCAGCCATATATGAACAATAAATAAGCACCTAACAAACTAAGTTTCCAAAAAATAGAAGGAGAAACAACTTTTTTTGCTTTTTCCGACATAATCCACTGCAGCAACAAACGGGCTGAAAAAAGCAACTGTGCAAGGAAACCAACTACATAGATCATATACACATCTCCACTGAACTAAAGGATTTCACATAAATTATCCGTACTTACTTCATAATTGATATACCGTTTTTTCATCCACCGGTAGGCAAAACAATCCTTAAAAGGTCCTGCCAGACGGTTCCACAAATGATATTTCGATTTCCCGGCAATCCGGGGGAAGTGCCGGACAGGGACTTGCTTTACCTTCCCGTGCTGTAATTGTATCAAAGCAGGTAAGAAACGGTGCATTCCGGTAAAAAAGGGGATTTTCTTTGCATATTGAGTATGGAGAATTTTCAGAGGACAACCGGTATCTTCCACTCCGTCATGCGTCATAGCCCTGCGAAAGCCGTTCGCCACCCGGGAAGACATATTTTTTACAAAACTATCTTTCCTACCGGTCCGGATTCCCATCACCATTTCATAATCGTTTACATATTCTAACAGCAAATTGAAATCTTCAGGAGCCGTCTGCAGATCAGCGTCAATATAACCCACATATTCAGAAAAAACATTGTCAATACCTGCTTTCATAGCAGCACTCAGCCCTCCGTTCTTGACCAGACTTAAATAAAAAAAATCATCTTTCCCTTCACAAGCCTTTTTCAGAAGTTGTTCGCTCTGATCCGTAGAACCATCATTTACAAAAAGAATACAGGATTTAAATTTAGAGATCTGTAAAAAATGAGATAACTCCGTAGTCAAGCGTTGAATATTACCTTCTTCATTATAGACAGGAACAATAATTGTCAATTTATAATTTGCAGTTTTATTCATAACTTAAATTTTCATTCATTTCATTCAAGAATAACGCAAAATTAATTAGCTTTGCTCTACTTTTAGAGTTCTCCTTCAAAGGGAAAATAATTTTTTAATCCTCCTGAAACGGGATATTTTATCTTAATTAAATAAAGTACAAAGATATGAAATATAAACGGATTCTGTTAAAGCTAAGCGGTGAATCTTTAATGGGCAACCAAAAATACGGAATTGACGTAACTTGTGTTGAAAGTTACGCTCGCCAAATTAAAGAAATTGCAGATATGGGAATACAAATCGGTATTGTTATCGGCGGAGGCAATATTTTCCGGGGACTAAGCGGATCCCGCAAAGGTTTCGACCGGGTAAAAGGAGACAGTATGGGTATGCTGGCAACTGTTATCAACGCACTGGCCCTCAGCTCTGCATTAGATAACGAAAAATGCAAAAATAAAGTTTTGACAGCTATCCGGATGGAACCTATTGGAGAATTTTATTCTAAAAGTAAAGCCGTAGAATATTTAGAACAAGGATATATTACCATTTTTAGTGCCGGGACAGGTAACCCTTATTTTACTACAGATACCGGCAGCAGTTTGCGGGCGATTGAAATTGAAGCCGACGCCATGTTAAAAGGCACTCGTGTAGATGGTATTTATACCGCCGACCCTGAAAAAGATCCGACAGCCACGAAATTCGACAAAATTACTTATGACGAAATATACAACAGAGGATTAAAAGTTATGGATCTGACTGCCACAACCATGTGTAAGGAAAACCACCTGCCCATTCTTGTATTTAACATGGATATAGAAGGGAATCTGAAAAAATTAATGAGCGGAGAGGAAATCGGTACACTGGTATATGAAAAATAAGTATTTCAAGCCATAAGGCATATATTGCGATAAAATGCTATTCCTTACGGAACAGAGAATATAAAAATGAATAGACTGTTTATTCTCCTCTCAGGACTGATATGATTTTAGACAAGATAAATACCCCCGAAGACCTTAGGCAACTGCCGGAAGACTCCCTCTTACCATTATGTGCGGAAATCCGGCATAAGATTATTGAAGATTGTGCAGAGAATCCCGGACATCTAGGAGCCAGTCTTGGGGTGATTGAACTTACAGTCGCTCTACATTACGTTTTGAATACCCCTTACGATAACCTGATATGGGATGTAGGACACCAGGCTTACGCCCATAAAATCCTTACCGGACGCAAAGATCAATTTAAAACAAAACGCCAGTTTGGAGGAATCAGCGGTTTTCCGAAAATGTCGGAAAGTAAATACGACTCTTTTGGAACAGGTCATTCTTCCACTTCCATCTCAGCTGCCTTAGGGATGGCGATAGCTGCAAAAATGAACGGGGAAGATGACCGTCAATCCGTTGCAGTCATCGGAGATGGATCCATGACAGGAGGGATGGCTTTTGAAGCTCTCAATAATGCAGGCATTCACAACAGTAATCTCCTGGTTATCTTAAATGATAACAATATGGCTATTGATCCCAATATTGGTGGACTAAATGATTATCTCCTGGATGTCACTACTTCCAAAACCTACAACAAATTGAAGGAAGATGTATGGCATATATTGGGAAAGCTCAATCGTATCAGCCCGGGCATGAGAAGCTTTATTCAGAATATCGATAATAGCGTAAAGTCTTTATTGTTAAAACGGAGCAATTTATTTGAGGCCATGGGACTCCGTTATTTCGGACCCGTGGACGGCCATGACGTAAATCACCTGGTAAAAGTTCTCCGGGACATGAAAAAAATCAACGGTCCGAAATTATTACATTGTATCACGGTCAAAGGTAAAGGCCTCAAACAGGCAGAAACAGACCAGACGACTTGGCATGCTCCCGGAAAATACAATAAAGATACGGGAGAATTAATCAAAGAACAAAATCCATCCCCTACTCTTAAATTTCAGGATGTTTTTGGTTACACCCTTTTAGAGCTTGCCCGAGAGAACGCCAAAATTTTGGGGATAACCCCTGCGATGCCTACAGGTTGTTCTTTGAATATTATGATGAAAGAAATGCCCGGAAGGTGTTTTGATGTAGGTATAGCAGAGCAACATGCCGTGACATTTTCAGCAGGCTTAGCGGCTAAAGGATTTATTCCTTACTGCAATATTTACTCTTCTTTTATGCAAAGGGCATACGATCAGGTCATCCATGATATTGCTCTCCAAAACTTACAAGTTGTGCTTTGCCTGGATCGGGGAGGATTAGTGGGAGCAGACGGTGCTACCCATCACGGTGCTTACGATTTGGCTTATTTTAGATGTATACCGAATATTACCATCAGTGCTCCCCTCAATGAAGAAGAGCTGCGGAATCTGATGTATACAGCCCAATTACCCAGCACCAAAGGTCCTTTTGTAATCCGGTACCCCAGAGGAAATGGGTATATGATAAACTGGAAAACTCCTTTTCAGGAATTAACCGTCGGAAGAGGAAGGTGCATGATAACAGGAGAAAAAGTCGCTGTATTATCTATAGGAGCTATCGGGAATCTTGCCCAAAAGGCTATAGCCAGAATTTCCCCCTCAACAGTCGGCTGGTACGATATGCGTTTCTTAAAACCAATAGACGAACAACTTTTACATGCGGTATTCACCAAATTCAAAAAAATCATTACCCTCGAAGACGCTACAATTATAGGAGGTTTGGGTAGCGCCGTAATAGAATTTATGAATAAATATCATTATAATGCTCAGATTGTCAGACTAGGCATACCGGATAAATTCATTGAACATGGCAGTCAGCAACAACTCTATAAATTATGCGGCTACGACGAAGAGGCCATTTATAATCAAATTTGTACTTTATTGGAAGAGTAAGATTCCTTTATTAATTGTAAGATGAAAGACGAAATAAAATTACCGAATAATTTTGAATGTTGCGAAAAATTTAAAAAAACATTTAAAAATCTTTCAGCAAAAGAACTCAATTTATTATTCAGTAACGATTCTGTAAAACATTATAAAAAAGGAAATATCGTTTATTCTGAAGGGGCCCGTATGAAGGGGTGTTATTTCGTATATAGCGGTATTGTCAAAATTTTTCAGACCGGTCATGAAGGGAAGGAACAGATCATAAAATTTGAGAAAGAAGGAGATTTTTTTGGTTTCCGTTCAGTGATTTTAAAAGAGAAAGCCTGTACTTCTGTAGAAATATTGGCAGATGCCATTCTTTATTTTATTCCGGAAAAAACGCTTTTACTCCTCATTAAGAACAACCCGGATTTTGCATATGAATTGATGCAAATTGCTTGTAAAGAATTGGGAGAATCCAATCGCTATATCCGGGATATTGCACAAAAATCAGTAAAAGAGCGCCTGGCAGAAATATTATTAATGATGGCACACGATTTCGGCATTGAAAACGACGGTACCCTTAAACTGAACATCTCCAGAGAAGATTTAAGTAATTTTGTCGGTACAGCTACCGAAACAGTCATCCGTTTATTATCCGAATACAAAACCGAAGGACTTGTAGAATCAAAAGGACGAAAGATTAAACTTCTGAATATCGAAAAATTAAAAAACAGAGCCGGATTATAAAGCAATTAAAAAAACCTCATCGGCAGAAGACATTAAATAAAGTATTTCTAACAATTCCCTTATCTCATTTATTTCAAAATAATACACAGTTTCTTTATTATATATACTTTTTAAAAGAGTTCAATATTTTTATTTTTTTTATTCCTTTATCTGAAAATTATTGTAATTTAACGCGTCTTTTTAAGTCTAACTATTAATAATTAATCTAACATGCCACAAATTTCAGAAATGGGGAAAATAGTCCCGGCTTCACCTATCCGGAAGTTGGTTCCTTATGCCGACCGGGCCAAAGAAAAAGGAATTAAAGTATATCATCTGAATATCGGTCAACCGGATATAGAAACACCTCCTATTGCATTAGAAGCGGTGAGGAAAATGAAATTATCTGTTATTGAATATACTCCTTCGGGAGGGAATCATACACTAAAAGTAAAATTAGCAGGATATTACCAACATTTAGGTATTAATGTTCATGAAGAGGATATTTTAATTACGACCGGGGGATCTGAAGCAATTTTATTTGCTTTTATGAGTACCTTAAATCCAGGTGACGAAATTATCATTCCGGAACCCTTTTATGCAAATTATACGGCTTTTGCCGTTATGACCGGAGTAAAAGTAAAAACCGTAACTTCTTCCATTGAAAATAATTTCGCTTTACCTCCGATCAGTGAAATTGAAAAACAAATTACTCCCGCAACAAAAGGAATTGTAATTATAAATCCCAACAACCCAACCGGATATTTATATTCTAAAGAGGAATTGGAAGAGTTGGCTAAAATTATCAAAAAATACGATTTATATTTATATTCAGACGAAGTGTACAGGCGCTATTGTTATGACGGCTTAAAACACTTTTCTGTAATGAATTTACCAGGCATTGAACAAAACGTTATTCTATTCGATTCAATGTCCAAAAGATATAGCGAATGCGGTATCCGGGTAGGGGCAATTATTACGCGTAACAAAGAAATTCTGGCAACAGCTTTAAAATTCGGAATGGCCCGTTTGTGTCCCCCCGCACTAGGACAAATAGCAGCCGAGGCCTCTCTGGATACTACCGATGAATATTTTGCAAACGTTTACAATGAATATATAGAAAGAAGGGACTTCATGGTAGATGCTTTAAATAAAATGCCGGGAGTTATTTGTCCCAAACCGAAAGGAGCTTTTTACTCTATTGTAAAATTACCCATTGACGATGCAGACCGCTTTGCAAAATGGTTACTGGAAGATTTCAGTTTTAACGGCCAAACTGTTATGGTAGCTCCTGCCAGTGGATTTTACCATACACCAGGCTTAGGAAAAAATGAAGTCCGGATAGCTTACGTTTTAAAAATCAGTGAACTGAAAAAAGCTATGGAAACCTTGGCTCAGGCTTTGAAAGAATATCCCGGAGCACAGCAGGCATAACAGATAATTTTTCTATCTTTGCAGCTCAGTGGAGCTGCTATTAAGATTTTTTAGAAAAAACAGATATGGTATCGGATTCGGAATTTGACAGTATTAGACCCTATGTGGGAAGTGAAGTTATTGCTGCTGCTCAAAGGCTCAGTAAAGCAAAGGCATTTTTATCCGTTTTCACACAACTTACTCAAATCGATGAAAATGTGATCGCTGCCTCACTCAAAGATATCCATACAAGGGATGAATTTCAATGCAAGTTTTTCGGACCGGCGATTCAAGCTGTAATGGATCATACCTCCGGCGGGGTAACTGTCAGCGGATTGGAAAATCTGAGACAAGATACTTCCTATCTGTTCATTTCTGACCACAGAGATATTATTTTAGATTCCGCTATATTGAATCTGTTATTGAGAAAAAACGGTTTCAAATATACAGAAGCTGCTATTGGGAGTAATCTTCTGGTTAACGAGTGGGTCACTGATCTTGTAAAATTAAACTCCTGTTTTATAATTGAAAGGGATATCCCTGTAAGAGAAATGATCGTCAGTTCTGCACTCCGTTCCAAATATATACGGACAACGATAGAAGAAGGAAAAAATTCGATATGGATTGCCCAAAAAGAAGGAAGGACGAAAAACGGAGACGATAAAACACAACCCAGTTTACTGAAAATGTTTAAAATGAGCGGCCCTAAAGATTTCGCAGAAAATTTCCGGCAGCTCCGGATTGTGCCCTTATCTATCTCTTATGAATGGGAACCTTGTGATGATCTGAAAACCAGCGAATTATACACAAAAACAGTCAGCGAATACATCAAAACTCCTGAAGAAGATATGAAAAGTATGCAAACCGGACTGGCGATGTATAAAGGAAGAATTAGTTTTGTTATAGACAAACCCATTGATGACGAACTGGATGCAATAGCCAGTTTGCCATCCAATGGGGAACGCTTAGAAGCCCTTGCCCTGCTGATTGATTCAAAAATCCATAAAAATTTTAAATTGTGGCCGAATAATTATATCGCTTACGACCTTTTGCATTCCGTCAACAAATTTTCTAATTTCTACAATGAAGCGGAAAAAGAAAAATTTATTTATACGATGACCCAGAAAATTGACAAAATTGAAGGAAATCGTTCCCTGTTAAATAATATTTATCTGGAAATCTACGCTAACCCTGTCAAAAACTGTCTACAGCTCACAGACGTAGAGAAATAAAATTCATGCTGTGTTTAAAACTTAAACGAAAAACGAAAATCTATGAAAACAGCCCGTTTACTGATTATTCTTGGTGCATTTTTAATCATGATTTCCAGTGTATTCAGTCTAATGACAACGACAGACCGGACTCCGGTATATATCAATATCTTTGCGATGCTAAGTTTAGCAATTGCCGTTTCAGTCATGAATTTCCAAAAAAACAACAAAAAAGACCGAAGATAAAACTTTGAGATGTATAAAGTAAAACGTACGATATACCTGAAAGATCGTAATGTAGATATTTGGTTAGGATTGGTAAGCAAAACGAAAAATGGAAAAAACGGGAAGTATACAGTTTATCTGCTTACAGACAACCCGGACAATCCTTTTAATCATGCAGAACCGATCCTAAGCGGCATTACATCGAAAGAAACAGCAATCCGGAAAGGAATCGAATTTACTAAAAATTTATTGCAGAATATTTCAGATAATACCCTCACTTCCGGTAAAAACGAACGGAAATTATAAAGTGATTTTACATCAAAATTTGCCATAATGGAAAGAAAAGTAAGAGTCAGATTTGCTCCCAGTCCGACAGGGGCCCTTCACTTAGGCGGGGTAAGAACAGCCCTTTTCAATTATTTATTCGCCCGTCACCATAAAGGGGATTTTCTTTTGCGTATAGAAGACACCGACCAGACAAGATATGTACCCGGGGCAGAGGAATACATCATAAAATCCTTAGAATGGTGTGGTTTAAAGGTGGATGAAGGGGTCGGAGCCGGGGGAGAATATGGTCCTTACCGCCAAAGTGAAAGAAAAAACTTATATAAACAATATGCATTACAATTGGTAGCATCCGGTCATGCATACTATTCTTTCGATACGGCAGAAGAGTTGGATAATTACCGGAAATCTTGTGAAGCCCAAAAAGAAACGTTTATTTACAATGCCGCTACACGGGTAAAACTCCGGAATTCCTTAACCATGGATACAGATAAGGTCCAAAAATTGCTGGAAGCAGGAGAGCCTTATGTAATTCGTTTTAAAATGCCTGAAAACGAAGAGCTTCATTTAAAAGATATTATCCGGGGAGAAGTACGCTTCAACACGGCCTTATTAGATGATAAGGTTTTGTTTAAATCCGATGGAATGCCTACATATCATTTAGCCAATGTAGTAGACGATTACTTAATGAAAATTACTCATGTCATCCGGGGTGAGGAATGGCTTCCTTCCCTTCCGCTGCATGTCCTCTTATACAGAAGTTTCGGCTGGACAGAAGTAATGCCTGAATTTGCCCATCTTCCGTTAATCCTGAAACCGGTAGGAAATGGAAAATTGAGTAAAAGAGACGGAAATAAAATGGGCTTTCCTGTATTCCCCATGCAGTGGACAGACCCTGAAACCGGAGAAATATGGCACGGATATAAAGAAGACGGATATTTTCCGGAAGCCTTTCTCAATATGCTTGCCCTACTCGGCTGGAATGACGGAACGGATAAGGAAATTTTTTCCATGGAAGAATTGTGTCAGGCCTTCTCATTGGAAAGAGTTCACAAAGCCGGCTCCCGATTTGATCCGGAAAAAGCGAAATGGTTCAATCATAAATACCTGATCAATAAACCGGATTCAGAACTTGCCAGCCAATTAAAAGAGATACTGAAAAGGAACGGAATTTTTACAGACGATACCAAAATAGAAAAGGTATGTGGTTTGATGAAAGAACGGGCAGACTTTGTAAAAGATATTTACAAGGATAGTTTATTTTTCTTTGTTACTCCGGAAGAATACAATGAAAAAGACGTAAAAAAATACTGGAAAGAAGAATCGTTACCCCTTATGCAGGAGTTATACAACCTGCTCAGCAATATTGAAGATTTTTCTTTTGCCAATACAGAAAGAATTATATCTGAATGGATTACGACAAAAGAAATCGGTTTTGGTAAAGTCATGAACCCCTTTAGAGTTGCTATTGTAGGAGCTGCAAAAGGACCACATATGTTTGATATTATCGAAATTATTGGTAAAGCTGAAACATTAAAACGACTGGAAAAAGCATTAAATACACTTTAACAAACAAATATGGAAAATACAATCTCTGATGCTGAAAAACAATATGCGATGTTCATTCATATTTCACAATTTGCAGGAGTAATTATTCCTGGATTAGGATGGATTTTGCCCTTAGTACTGTGGTTGACAAGGAAAGATACTTCTTCCTATATTGACGCTAACGGGAAAATAGTAATGAATTGGATCATTTCTTGTTTTCTTTATGCGATAGGAGCCTCTATTCTGATATTTATACTCATTGGAATACCTTTGTTAATTGCCTTGGGAGTATGTAGCCTCGTATTTACAATTATTGGTGCAATACGCGCTAATGAAGGTATACTCTGGGCATACCCTTTAAGCATTAAATTTATAAATTAAAGGATTATATCTTGTATTGACGTTTCGTTAATACAAGATATAATTATTCGCCTGTAATTCCCGGAGGGCTTGTTGTTCATGCTGTAAAAAAGGAAGCAGTTCCTGAGCAGTCAAACTGGAAAGAGCAGGAATAAAGATGGTAGCCGGGTAGTGCATTATAATATCGTGTAAAATTTTCACCCGCTTCATATGAAAATCGGAAGTAACAATTAATAAAACATCAGGCTGTTCCTTTTCAATTATTTGTTTTGACATCCTGAGGTCTTCCACCGTATTAGAAGACAATACAAACTCAAGAAAAGCTTCTTCTTTCACCCCTTTACGTAAAAGATACTGTTTACTGTAATAACCATGCGGAAAAGAAGTCGTATTGAATTGTTCTCCAAATCCGCCGGTACAGATGAAACGAACATTTTCGTTATAAGTATACAGATTCAAAGCACAATCCAAACGATCTAAAGCCATTGGACTTAAATTTCCGTTTTCATCATTAGGTGCTCCTAATACCAAAATAATATTCTTCTTTGTTATCATTTCATCCCTTTCATTTATATGTCCAGAAGGAAATCCCATTCCGGATGTTTATACAAAAATAATTATAAATAAATGGTTCATTACCGATAGTCTGTTTAAATATCAAAAGAAAACCTATAAAATCATCTTTTTTAAGTTATCAAAAAATTACCCGTTTAAACAGTTACTTTCTATTTTATTTGTAACTTTTCTGCCCGTTTGTACGTCATTTATAAAATGAATTTTTATGAAAAATCTTTTTCTTTGCTTTGTGTGTCTGTTTTTAACCCTGTACTCTCTTACTTTTGCTCAGGCTGGTGAATACCGAATATACGGATATATCTCTACAGTAGAAAACAATGTACTTTCCGGTTATATTACCTGGGGAAATAATCAATTATACTGGACAGATCTTTTTCAAGCTCAAAAACCTGTAAATCCCTATGCACATTACTTCAGCCCGGAAGATGGTGTGACATTCTTCAATGAAGGCTCGATCTCTACTGTACCTCCCCAGCATCTGTTTGCTTGCAGATTCGGAAATATCAAGTCTATAATATTGAGCGGTTTTAATCAAATAACTCTTCAAACGCAGAAAGGTTATGAATTTTTTTTGGAAAAGGGGCATTTTAACGATATAAACATACCGCTCATTGTTCAAATATCAGAACAAGAAACAGTAAAAATCCCCTGGGAAAAAATAGCCAAAATTGAATTTACTTCCTCTCCTGATTCTTTTTGCCCGCCGCTCTCCGTTCCGATAACCGGAATCCTCCAAACCAAACAAGGAATTTATAAGGGACTTATCAGCTGGAATAATAAAAAGACGATCACAGACGTATTTAAAGCCAAAACGAAGCAGGGAGAAATCAATATACCTTTCGCCCAAATCAAAAAAATAGCCAAAATCCCGGATCATTATCAACTTATTTTAAAAAACGGAAAAGAATTTGATTTACAGACAATAGACAATTTAAAAAAAATTACAGTGAATATGCCCAATACAGGTATGGTAACCATTTCTGCCACCCAATTAGAGGCATTGACTATAGAAGAAATACAGTTGCCTTCCTATTCTGATTTTTCCGAACAAACGCTTCTTTCTGGAGAAATTTTAACTCGTAAAGGAGAAAAAGTAAAAGGACAAATGGTTTATGATCTGGATGAAGGGATGAATTTTGAATTATTGGACGGAGAAAACGACAATATCGAATATAAGATTCCATTCAAATATTTAAAATCCATCGAACCGAAAAATTATAAATATTCTTATATCACTCTTACGAACGGAGCTGCCCTTAGCTTGGGAGACTCAGCGGATGTAAATTCAGAAAACAGCGGTGTTTTAATAATTCCGGAAAAAAGTATACCCGTTTATATTCCCTGGAAAGAAATCAGTAGAATTACGTTTGAACATCAGCATTTTTCACCCTCCAGATAGCGTTGCCGGATCAATTCAAAAATACGCCAAAGTTCTGATATCGATTCGGCCCTCAGCATTTGTATCCGTAAATCCCGGAAATGAGGCAAACCCTTAAACATGGCAGCCATGTGCCTGCGCATATGAAGAATACCTCTTACTTCATCTATCCAGTCAACGGATAATAATATTTGTTCTTTCAAAATGTCAATTTGCTCCGATACGGATAAATCCGGTAGTATTTCTCCGGTCTGAAAATAGTGTTTTATCTGTTTAAAAATCCATGGATGTCCTATAGCTGCCCGCCCGATCATCACAGCATCCACTCCGTATTTCTCAAAAGCTTCTTTAGCTTTTTGTGGAGAAACGATATCCCCGTTTCCAATAATCGGAATCCGGATTCTCGGATTATTCTTCACTCTCCCAATAGGCTCCCAATCCGCCTCTCCCGAATACATCTGGGAACGGGTACGTCCGTGTATGGCCAAAGCTTGTATTCCCACATCCTGCAAACGTTCGGCAATGTCTTCTATAATAATATGTTCACAATCCCATCCCAAACGGGTCTTAGCCGTAACCGGAATCTTCACAGCTTTTACAATCTGTTCAGCCATCTCTATCAAAAGGGGAATATCTTTCAACAAACCCGCACCCGCTCCCTTCTGAGCCACCCTTTTCACAGGGCAACCAAAATTTAAATCAATAAAATCCGGTTGCACTTCCTCAACAATCCGGGCAGCTTCAACCATAGAATCAATATAGCGTCCGTAAATCTGAATCGTCACAGGACGTTCCGCTTTTTCTATAGTCAATTTCTTCAAAGACTTATTGACCGAACGTACCAATGCATCCGCAGAAACAAACTCTGAATATAACCAATCTGCCCCAAACTCCTTACAAAACTTCCGGAACGGAGGGTTGGTCACATCTTCCATGGGTGCCAACACCAAAGGATATTCTCCCATTTCTTTTCCCGCTATCTGCATATATAAATGAATGTATTGGATTAAATATTATCTTTCAATTCTTAACCTTTAAACATTTTCCCGGTAAAGATGCTCTTTGCAAAGCAAAGAATAAATATGTTAAAGCATCATAAAATCAATAATTTATAGGCTTAGAGTATTTGAATACATCTGATTATTAAATAAGTTTGCTGCAAAAATAACAAATTATACTATTCCGAAAATCATGCTTATAATAAAATTACTTTTGTTTTTTCTCAGCCTTTTGCCTACGGATGCCCGTTGGCAAAGAATTCAAACAGATCAGCATATCTCTTTTCTATTCCCCAATAATGTACAGAAATTACACAAAGAAACAAATGAAATTCATTCTTACATCTATCAAACCAAAGACCTGACTTGTGTTTTCGGAGTGGTATGTTCTGATTTTTCAAATCAAAAAATTTCTTTTTCAGATCCGGATAACACATTGGCCATATATGAACAACTGAGAAAAGGATCTATAGATATGGAGACAGCTATTTTAAAAAATGAACAAACAGTTCCATACGAAAATATGCTGATTAAAGAAATTGAATACTCCATTATTAAAGACAAATATGAGATGACTTACTTTAAACGATTTATATTCAGGAATAATATGGTCTATCAAATTACAATCGGAGCTAAAACCCGGCATCTTGATATATTAAAAGAAGAAAGGGAAATCTTTTTTAATTCCCTCTCTTTTACAGACTGAATAAAATGTCCTCAACTACCTGTCTATGAAAAAACTTCAGTATTCCAGGCAATCTTACATTTGCAAGGAGCCGGAATTATCAATTTATATTTACACCTATAAAGGAAACCGATATTCAGAAGTAGGGAAATACCTTTCCCCTTTAACATTTTCATGGGTCGCCTTATTCTTGTAATGTATTATCAATATTTTTTCCCTTTTTAAATCCCTTAAAAACGCAAAATAATCTGTAACTTTTCCTTATATTCGTTCGTCTCATACATGTTATGACAAGGAATGAATATAACCTAAGTGTAGATAAATTTTCGGACGATGTATTTCGCTTCATTTATAAAACCTGCCGTAATAAAGAGTTAGCTGAAGATATCATCCAGGATAGCTATATGGTGTTGTGGGAACATGTCAGGGAAATTACATTCGAAAAAGCAAAAGCTTTTCTTTTTACTACTTCTTATCACAAAATGATTGATACATTCCGTCGTGAAAAAAAGAGTGAAGATATCGAGAATATAAATCCAGAACAGTATTTATCCACCACACAATCTCCCGATTTACAAGAAATTTTAGAAATTGCATTAAATAAATTATCTCCGGTTCAGAAAACTGTTATTTTATTGAGAGATTACGAGGATTATTCTTATCAGGAAATTGCAGACATCACTCATCTATCTGAAAGTCAAGTAAAAGTTTATATTTTCAGAGCCCGTAATTATATGAAAAAATTCATACGAAAACCGGATTTAATACTGTAAAGAAGAAATATGTCTATTGAATCGCCTAATTGATTTAAAATGATTACTCAAGAAAATTATGAAGTATATTTTACCGATTATCTGGACGGTATATTGAAAGAAACGGAAATAGCAGAATTAAAAGCTTTTCTGTTGGCACATCCCGAATTATCAGAACTTTTAGAGGATATTGAAAATATAAAACTTCAAAAACCCGCTCTTACTTATTCACATAAAGAATTACTGAAAAAAACAGAAATCCAGGAATGTCCTGATTATTATGCTATCGCAGCTGCCGAAAAGGTATTGACCAAAAGTGAAAAACAACAATTGGGAAAACGATTAACTGAAAAAAGTTTCCGTACGTCTGTTCTCTTTTACCAAAAGCTACGCCTGAAACCGAATTTAGATATTCAGTTTAATCACAAAAACAAACTTTACCGGAAGAAAAACAAACATTTTATTTTTATCCGGTTAAGTTCTATAGCAGCTCTGTTAATCGTATTTTTCCTCATTCGTTTATACACCCCTCAATCCATAGAAAAGAGTTCTGTTATCAGTAATAAACGGGTAACAATACTTCCTTTAGTCGTTTCACCCGCTTACACCACCTCTTTACCTATAGTATGTCACAAACAAACATTTGAATTAGCTGACGTAAGAACGGTAAAAAGGATAAGGCCAGGAATCCCTCCCATTCCTTCCTCTACGGAAATTCCCGCCCTTCTTCCCCTCCCGGCAGAGGCAAAACTTCAAGAAATAGCAATGAACAATTCTCCGGAAATGATCCTTACAGAATCTGCCAAAGCCTGGAAATCTTCTTCCAACAATGTCGAAACCAAAAATATATTTACGTCAGTCGTTCACGCCGGCCGAAACCTCACCCAAAAGATCAAAAAAACAGGTAAAAATAGAGATACCTCTGTAACAAATTAAAATCTCCATCCGTCCTATATTAAAATAATAGAATTTAAGAAATATAATAAGATGAAAACACTTTTATCCTTTTTTACAATTTTTCTGACATTAAACGTAATGGCTGCTAAAATTCAAGATTCTGTCATCCTTGAAGAAGTAAGACAAACAAAAAAAACAATTAAAACGACAGCTGATCTTCAGGATTCCCTGAGATCGGACAGGGAAATGCAAATTACTGATACTTCAACTTCATTAAAAAAATCTAAAATACGGATCCTTTCTTCTTCCCATAACGGTCTGTCTATTATTAGTTCAGGGAATGACACAGAAATTGAGATTCTGGGAAATCACAAATATAAAAACAGAAAATCCAAAAGTCATCAAAAATTTAACGGTCACTGGTGTGGCTTCAATTTTGGATTTGTAAACTTTACCCATACAGATTACTCTGATTATCCTGTGGGAGAACAAAATTTTATGGAACTGGATTATGCAAATTCCTTTGTCATGCAATTCAATATTTTGCAACAGAGCATCAATTTAGTTCCCCGTAATAATTTTGGATTAATTACAGGATTAGGGCTTGAATATCAGCGTTTGCGTTTTGAAAATAAACACCAGTCTATTACATTGGATGAAAACAAAAGAGTTGTACCTTATGCTATTCATCCGGACTGGAAAGTAAAAAGAAATTCTTTTAAAACACTTTATCTGACTGTTCCCCTCTTAATGGAAGTACAATTTCCGGCAAGAATCAGAAAAAAGATACATATTTCCGCTGGTTTTATGGGAGGAATCCGACTTCACTCCAAAACAAAAATCGTGTACAATAATCTCAATGGCAATAAGAAAAAAGAAAAAAATTCCGGCAGTTTTAATATGGTACCTGTAAAAGCAGATGTAGTTGCACGAATCGGTTATCACAATTTAAATATCTGGGGAAGTTATACGCTGACCCGTATGTTCCAATCCAACAAAGGACCAGAATTGCATCCTTACAGCTTAGGGTTAGGAATTAGTTTTTAAGGCATTGATTTTTTGCGAAATATCCCAAGGGATATTTCGCAAAAAATTAAATTAGAAAGAACGGCTGAAAGAAAAAAAGAAGAAGAATACAAAAAAGAAAACTGACCGAAAATTTTACTTTTCGGTCAGCCTCTTTTTTCGTAATTTATTGATTCATAATTTCTGTTTGACGGTCGATAGAAGCCTGGTGAATTGCTTTAAAGACTTTTTCCAGAAATTCTTCATTTAATCCTTTTTCTTTTCCTTTTTGGAACACTTTCTCCAAAATTTTATCCCAACGTCCGGGCTGTAGAATAGTGATATTATTTTGTTTTTTATATTTTCCGATTTCAGCAGATACACTCATACGACTTGCTAAAATCTGCAGTAATTCATCATCCAGTTCATCAATACGGGCCCGTAATTCGTCAATATTTTCTTTATATTCCATATTTTCACTATCTATATTCCGAATAATCAAACGGGATAAAATTTCCGAAAGGGAAGAGGGTGTAACTTGCTGCGCTGCATCACTCAGAGCAATTTCCGGACAAATATGCGATTCTATAATTAAGCCGTCAAAACCTAAATCCATAGCTTGCTGGGAAACTTCCTGTATATATTCCCTTTTACCGGAAATATGACTCGGATCACAAATCATAACGATATCCTTATAACGACGTTTAATCTCTATCGGGATCTGCCACTGAGGAGTATTTCTGTATTTTGCTTTTGTATAAGTAGAAAAACCCCGGTGTATGATTCCAATTTTCTTTAACCCTGCCAGATTCAAGCGTTCCAGAGCTCCGATCCAAAGTTCTACATCAGGATTTACCGGATTTTTAACTAAAACAGGAATATCTGTCCCTTTCAGCGCATCAGCAATTTCTTGCATAGCAAAAGGATTTGCCGTTGTACGGGCTCCGATCCACAACAAATCGACCCCTGCCTTCAATGCTTCATATACATGCTTTACATTCGCTACTTCGGTTGACGTTTTCATTCCCAATTCCCGCTGTACACGGCGCATCCATCCTAAGCCATCTGATCCAACACCTTCGAAACAATTCGGACGGGTCCGGGGTTTCCAGATACCGGCCCGCAAAACATTTACCCCTCCGTTTTTTAATGCCTTTGCTGTTTCAAACAATTGCTGTTCGCTCTCTGCACTACAAGGTCCTGCAATGATCAAGGGTTTTTTCGTATCCGGAAAAATTCCCCATTCATTTACTTTTACTAAATCCAATTGAATAGCTGCCATAAAATTTATTGTTATATGTTTTTAATTTATATTCTTAACGGATAATTCTCTTTATCTTATTAGCTTTATGTATCAACTCTCTTACTCCTCCTTCATTATAATCGGATATATTTTTTTTAAATTCCTGCAATTTTTCAATATAAGTATCCAATACTGTCAATACATTCTCTTTGTTTTGAGAAAATATGGGAGCCCACATATCAGCATTGCTTTTGGCCAAACGTACTGTGGAAGAAAAACCTCCTGAAGCCAAATCAAAAATGTTCTTTTCATTTTTTTCCTTCTCCAAAACCGTCAAAGCCAGAGCAAACGAAGAAATATGAGAAATATGAGAAATATAAGCTGTATGCACATCGTGATGAGCTGCCCGCATATATATAATTCTCATATTCAGACAATCATACATACTTTTTACTAATTCTACAGCCCGCATATCGGAATCCTCCGCATTACAAATGATCCCTGCACGCCCATCGAAAAGTCCGGACAAAGCCGCCCAGGGGCCCGAATACTCAGTACCAGCCATAGGATGAGCAGCTACGAAATTTTTACGGTTCGGATGATAATGGACCATCTCATTGATTTTTTCTTTCGTAGAACAAACATCGGTAACAATTTGTTTCTCAACTTTATCCAGAATCTGTGGGATCAAACGGATAGCAGCACTGACCGGGGTCGCAACGACAATAATATCACTTTTTCCGATACAATCGTCCAAATCTACTATTTCATCTACTAATCCGATCTCCTTAGCTGCTGCTGCATGTAAATGATCGTTTTCTACCCCCACTATCTTATCTGCAAATTTTCTCTTTTTTAAATCGATGGCCATAGAACCTCCGATCAAACCTATTCCTATTATTCCTACTTGCATAAATTTTTTCTTTAATTTTTATGATTTATACCGCTTCATAAAACTAACACCAGGAACCGTGGCATAATTCTGCATGGTATAAATTATTTTTTATCCGTTCATATGCCTCTTTCAAAACAGGACGCTTGGCACAAAGAGAAATACGAATGTAGCGTTCTCCGTTACTTCCAAATATAAAACCAGGAGTAATAAACACCTTTGCTTTTTGCAATATAAAATCCGTCAATTTTTCTCCACTTTCCCATTTTTCTCCTATTTTCCCCCATAAAAACATGCCGCTGCTATTTTTGTCGTATGTTGCACCCAATAGATCTAAAATATCGCCTGCAAGCTGTTTACGCGCCTTATATTCTTCATTTAAAGCCGTATACCAGCTGGCATCCAGAGACAAGGCCTTCACTGCCGCTAATTGCATCGGCTTAAACATACCTGAATCCATATTGCTTTTTACTTTCAATACGTTGGCAATAACTGCCGGATCCCCTGCAATCATTCCAATTCTCCAACCGGCCATATTATGGGCTTTACTCAAAGAATTTAATTCAATACAACATTCTTTAGCCCGGGGTACACTTAAAATACTCAGTTGTTCCTCATTGAGAATAAAACTGTAAGGATTGTCATTACAAATTAAAATTTTATGTTTTAAGCCAAATTCCACCAACCGGCGATACAAAGCTTCCGTTGCCCTCGCTCCAGTCGGCATATTCGGATAATTTACCCACATCATTTTTACTCCGCTTAAATCCATCCGTTCCAAATTTTCGAAATCAGGCATCCAATCGTGCTCTTCTTTCAAATCAAAAGGAATAATTTCAGCTTCTGTCAATAAAGAAGCGGAAGAATACGTCGGATATCCCGGATTAGGCACTAAAACTTTATCTCCCTTATTTAAAAAAGCCAGGGATAATAACAAAATACCTTCTTTAGAACCCGCTAACGGCTGAATTTCTTTTTCAGGGTCTAATTCTACACCATAATATTTTTGATACCATTCTGCAAAAGCTCTCCGAAGCTCCGGAATACCTTTATAACTTTGATAAGCGTGATTGTCGGGATTCTCTGCCCCATGTATCAAGGAATGAATAACCTCATATGCCGGAGCCATATCAGGCGATCCTATTCCCAAACTGATTACTTTTTCTCCCCGCCGGTTCATCTCATCTATTTCCCGGAGTTTACGGGAAAAATAATATTCACTTACGTTATTTGTTCTGTTTGCTGGCTGAATAATCATATCCTAAAGTATTATATTTTACAATTCCATTTTTATCCATTACAACTTTTATACTCTCCCATAATTTTTACATCTTCCATCAAAGGCTGTACCGCATTCATGGCTTCCTGATAACGGTTATATTCTTCAAATTTAAGATCCACATAGAAAAAATACTGCCATTCCTTACCCGGAATAGGTAAAGATTGAATTTTTGTCAGGTTCAGATCGTAAAAAGAAAAAATTGACAAAATCTGCGAGAGCCTTCCTTTTACATGAGGAATAGTAAAACAAATCGAAGATTTATCAATATCTTCTTTTTCCACACTCAATTTATCATCTAAAATTAAAAAACGGGTAAAATTCTGCTTATGCGTTTCTATACTCTCCCTGAGAATTTCCAAACCAAATAATTCCGCTGCCAGACTGGAAGCGATCGCTCCGACCCCCATCTGACGGTTAACTGCTATTTCAGCAGCACTTTTTGCCGTATCTTCCGATTCTATTAAACGGATATACGGATACTCCTGAAAAAAATTCCGGGTCTGGGCAATAGCCATATAATGAGAATGAACCTCCCGTATCTCTTCTATCTTTTGCCCCGGCAAAGCCATAAGATTTTGTTTTATACGCAAAAAAACCTCTCCCTTTATCTGTCTCCCGTATTTATGTAAAAGAGAATAATTCGGTAAAAGTCCCCCCGAAACTGTATTTTCAATAGCCATGACAGCTCCATCCGCTTTTTTCTTTTCTAAACTGGTAAACAAATCTTCAAAATTCAGGCATTCTACCACCTCAATTTCTTCTCCGTAATACAGACGGGCTGCCTGTTCATGAAAACATCCGTGTACCCCTTGAATCGCAATTTTCTTTTTCATTTTATTTTTGTTTCGTGTGTATCAGCTAAAAACCCCCGACTGTAAGCCGGGGGTTTATATAATCTTTCTTTTAAATCCAAGACAATTACAGGGCTACCGGCTACTCTTCATACAATAAAAGTAGAAATGAAAATAATAACCGTTGCTAAATCGAAATTCTATCATCTTGTTTTAATAAAAAAGCCCTGAAAAATCAGGGCTCTGTTTTATATTTATTATAATATTTATCACACCAAAGCCCTCTTACCTTTTGCTAAAAAAGTAATAATAGAAAAAAGAACAGGCAAAAGAAAAAGACTTTATCATATCGCTACTTATCTTATATGTATTGGCTGCAAAAGTAAAAACATTTTCCTTAAGTCCAAAACATTCGGTCTTTTTTCTCCATTTTATTTTTAACTTTGCCGATATAAACACACAAAAAACAATTTCATGTCAGAAAACAACACTTTATATCTTTTAGATGCTTACGCTCTTATATACAGATCCTATTATGCATTTGTCAATAATCCCCGTATCACCACGACCGGTATAAACACATCTGCAACTTTTGGTTTTTGTAACTTTCTGCTGGAATTACTGGAACTTGAAAAACCCACCCATATTGCAGTCGTATTTGATCCGGAAGGGCCTACATTCCGGCATGAAATGTATGCACCCTATAAAGCCCAGCGTCCAAAAATGCCAGAAGACCTGCGAAAATCTATTCCTTATATTAAAGAAATTATTAAAGGTTTAGGAATAAAATGTGTTGAAATTCAGGGTTTTGAAGCAGATGACGTAATCGGGACCATTGCCCGCAAAGCCGAAAAAGCCGGATATACCGTATATATGATCACTCCGGATAAAGATTATGCTCAATTAGTAAGCGAAAAAGTATTTATGTATAAACCCGGACGCTCCGGAAATAAATCAGAGGTATGGGGTATCCCGGAAGTATTGGATCATTTCGGGATTGAAAAAATCAGTCAGGTAATAGACATACTCGGATTAATGGGAGATGCAGCGGATAATGTACCCGGCTGTTCAGGAATCGGTCCTAAAAGCGCAGCTAATCTGGTATACAAATATGGAAATATCGACGGTATATACGCGCATATTGACGAATTAAAAGGGAAACAAAGAGAAAACCTTCTCGCCTGCCAACCTACAGTACACCTCTCCAGGACTTTAGTAACAATAAATGCTGACGTTCCCCTGGAATGTACAGTCGATGATCTGAAAAAAGAGCATATTCATGTTCGGGTACTGGAACCTATTTTCAAAGAACTGGAGTTATTCTCTCTCTCCAGAAGATTAATTGAAACGGACCGGGAAGAAGAAAAAACAGAAAAATTATCGGATGTAAAGGTAAAATACAGGGACCGCAGCAAAGACATAGAAAATTTGATTAAGGAATTGGAAAAAACCAGAGAATTTGTTTTTCACTCTGTTTTCACTTCCGGTACAATTTATGATTCCTACCCAACATGGATTTGTTTTTCCGTAGAAAAACACTGTGTAGATTTTATCAAACTACCGAAATCCAAAGAAGAAGTAAAAGAAATAATTCACTTATTCCAACCTTTACTGGAGAACCCGGAAAAAACCCTGATTTCTCCGGATGTAAAGGACGATATCATCTGGCTTAAAAGAGCAGGTATTTTATTAAAAAATACTATTTTTGATATAAAAATTGCTCATTATGTGTTACACCCGGACATGTCGCACGAACTGACACGCATTGCTTTACAATATCTCCATTACACTTTAGCAGAACCTCAGAAATCAAACCGTCAACTTTCTCTTTTCTTCGAAGAAGAAGCCCCGGAAGATCATGACTTTGCAGAAAAAGCCGATGTTTTATTCCGTTTAAAAGAAGCTTTGAATGCAGCCCTTATGGAAACAGGATTAATCCGGCTCTTCAACGATATAGAAATGCCGCTGGTGTTTGTTCTGGCAGATATGGAATACGAAGGAGTCAGTATCGATACTGCAGAACTACAACGTATTTCAGACGGGTTAAAAATCCGGATAGAAAATTTAGAAAAAGAAATTTATGATATCGCCGGACATCCCTTCAATATTGGTTCTCCCAAACAACTAGGGGAAGTTCTCTTTGATGAAATGAATGTCGACGGGGGAAATAAAAAGACCAAAACCGGTCAATACAGTACTTCTGAACAAGTATTGGTAAAATTAGAAAGCGAACACCCTATCGTGGGTAAAATTCTCGATTACCGGGGCTTAAAAAAACTTTTAAGCACCTATGCCGAAGCTCTACCTACCTATATCGATGCGGAGACAGGCAAAATACATACCCATTTCAATCAAGCTGAAGCCGCAACAGGCAGGCTAAGCAGCCTGAATCCCAATCTCCAGAATATTCCTATCCGGACCGAAGAAGGGAGAGAAATCCGTAAAGCTTTTATAACCGGGGATGATCATTATTTATTCTTTTCTGCAGACTATTCCCAGGTAGAATTACGCCTTATGGCCCACCTCAGTCAAACCCCTCAATTAATCGAGGCATTCCGGCACGGAGAAGACGTACATACAGCAACCGCTGCCAAAATATACCATATTCCGGTAGAAGAAGTTACTCCGGAAATGAGACGCAGAGCAAAAACAGCCAACTTCGGGATTATATACGGAATTTCTGCATGGGGACTGGCGGAAAGACTTCATATCAGCCGCAAAGAAGGGAAAGAACTCATAGAAGGGTATTTCAGACTCTACCCTGGAGTAAAACAATACATGGAAGAATCTATAGAAAAAGCCCGGAAAAAACAATACGTGGAAACCATTATGGGAAGAAGGCGTTACCTGCGGGACATAAACTCCAGAAACGCAGTAATCCGGGGTATGGCAGAAAGAAATGCCATAAATGCTCCGATTCAGGGATCTGCTGCAGATATCATCAAAATGGCAATGATCTGCATTCATAAACAATTACAGGAAAGAAAAATGAAATCTAAAATGATCCTCCAGGTACACGACGAATTGAATTTTAAATGTTATAAAGAAGAACAAGAAGAATTGTGGCAACTGGTAACAGAGTGCATGGAAAATGTTGTGAAACTTTCCGTACCTTTAACTGTTAGTACCGGATTCGGAGAAAATTGGTATGAAGCTCATTAAAGAAATGATCTGTTAATTTTACATTAAAGATATATGGATACTTCCGATACAATCTTTATCGCTACACCAATATTTACAGACCAAAATAATTCTTGCTTTATTTCTCAAAAAGAAATACAGGATACAGTTATCTACCTTCCACTCAAAACCTTTAATCCGATTCTCCCTTTGAACAAACCGGGGCATGTTGCAGGTAGCCTTATATATACCTTGGTTTTCCTCAGTATCTTTGCCTTTTTACGTATACGTAGCAAAGGCTTATTTTCACTTATGCTAAATGTTTTAGTCAAGAGAAAGAAATACGAGCTCATTTTAAATGAAGGAATCAGCTCTAACTTAGGTTATTATATTTTAGCGCTCTTTCTTTCTTTTTCTATACTAGCTACCGGAATAGAATATTTTTCCTTTCATGATTTTTACCTCAAACCTATTTTCTCTATATTTTGTTTTTTACTCCTTTATCACTTATGCATTTTATGTATTGTACATTTGTTGGCCTGGACATTCAATATTCGAAATATTAAAGAAGAAGTGATTGTAAATCTTTGGACCTTTAATATCCTGATCGGATTATTTATTTCTCCTCTTGTGCTGTCCCTTTTCTTCGTCAAATTATTTGCTCTTCCCTTACTGGTAAAAATTATTACAATCTGTTTAGTAATGTTTTATCTTGTTAAATTAGTACGGTGGTTGGAAATATTATTTGCTTATAAGGTTTCAATTTTGTATATGATTTTGTACCTTTGTGCCCTCGAAGTAATACCTATACTTATGCTATATAAGTATGTGGCATTATAATAAGTGAGTATTAATATTTAAAACTTACAAAGTTGAAGATCAAAAAGGTACTTGTTTCACAACCTAAGCCGGCAACAGAAAAATCTCCTTATTTTGATTTAGCAGAAAAATACAATCTGAAATTAGAATTCAGGCCTTTTATAAAAGTAGAAGGAGTTACGGTTAAAGAGTTCAGACAGGAGAAAGTCAACATTCTGGATCATACTGCTATTATTTTTACTAGTCGCACTGCTATTGATCATTTTTTCAGAATTTGTGGAGAATTAAGGATCACAGTACCCGACACGATGAAATATTTTTGTATATCCGAAGCAACAGCCTTCTATTTACAAAAATATATTGTTTACCGGAAAAGAAAGATCTTTTATGGAGATAAGAAAGTTGATGATATGACCAAGATTCTGTTAAAACACAAAACAGAAAATTTTTTGGTACCTCTTTCAGATATCCATAAAGAAAATATTCCCGGCCTTCTGGATAAATTGCGTTTGAAATATACAAAAGCCATTTTATATAAGACGGTTGCCAGCGATTTAAGCGATATCAAAAATCTGAAAGAATATGATATCATTGCATTTTATACACCTTCCGGAATTAAATCTCTCTTTCAAAATTTTCCGGATTTTGTACAGGATACAACTATTATCGCAGCATTCGGACCCGCTACAGCTGAAGCAGTAGAAGAAGCCGGATTGCGTCTGGATATACAGGCTCCGACTTCCAAATGTCCCTCCATGACAATGGCCATAGAGGAATTCATCAAGAAGTATAATAAAGACAATAAGATTAAATGAAAAGTCTTTAGAAAACTTTTACGCGAACCGGATATTGAAATTTTTCCTATTAAATTAAAAGAGGCCGTCCGCAGGGACAGCCTCTTCCATAGTATGAATACATTTTGTAAATCTGAACACCTCTGCAATAAAATTCTATTTGAAGAATTACTCCATTCAGATTTTAGTTTTGTAAAATTTCCCTTCCGGGTTCTTGTCAAAAAATCTTCTGTACAAGGAGAATTTCCGGCAAGGATTGCTATCAGTGTCAGTAAAAAAAAGTTTAAACGAGCTGTTAAAAGGAACCGGATCAAGCGCTTGACACGGGAAACATATCGTTGTCACAAACAAGAACTTTATCGCTATAGCCAAGACTCCGGAACATTGGATATTCTGTTTATTTATATGGATCACACCGTACTGGATTATAATAGGATTGAAAAAGCCATGCAAACAGCAATACAAAAAATTATTACACATTTCTACCGTGTTCCTGAAAAAATGTAAAATATCCCGTTTCTATTTTTCTTTCAGCGTCTGCTTCAGACGTAGTATTATTTTTATGCTTTTACTACCTATTCGTTTCTATCAATATTGTATTTCTCCTTTAAAACCTCCCACTTGCCGATACACTCCGACCTGTTCACAATATGCAATCGAAGCGCTCCGGAAACACGGACCGCTGAAAGGATTATGGCTGACAGTGAAACGAATTCTTTCCTGCCATCCCTGGGGGGGTAGCGGCTATGATCCTGTCCCCTGAATTCCAATCGTGAAAAGTGAAAAAAACTTCTTTAAAACAGTAAAAGACATTGATTATAATGGGTAATAATTTTCAACTTTCCTGAGAAAAGTGTACTTTCGCTTAATTAAAGGAGAATTTACAATTGTAACTTATTAGTAATGAAAACGAGAAAATTCCTAATTATCATTTTCGGGATAATCACTATCGGGCTGGGAATTGTTGCACTTAAAAGTGATGACCGCAATTTTGAAATCAGCAAACAACTTAATATTTATGCAACATTGTTCCGGGATATTAATATGCTTTATGTAGATGATACCGAACCTGAAAAGTTAGTTACTGAAAGTATCAATGCTATGCTCAATTCGTTAGATCCCTATACTGTCTATTATCCTGAATCTCAGACTGAGGATGTCAAATTGATGACTACAGGAGAATACGCAGGCATTGGTTCTGTAATCAGTAAAAAAGGAGATGAAATAATCATCCGCGAACCCTATAAGAATTCACCCGCAGACAAAGCTGGACTTCTGCCCGGAGATATCATTGTGTCAATAGATGGGAAATCCGTAAAAGGTAAAAATACTCAGGAAGTGAGTGAATTACTAAAAGGCCAGCCGGGAAAAGAAATTCTGATTAAAGTTAAAAGAGAAGGCTTTGAAAAACCATTGGAGAAAAAAGCCATACGCGAAAAAATACAATTGCCGAGTGTCCCCTATTATGGATTGATCACAGACAGTATCGGTTATATTTATCTAAACAGTTTTACAGATAAAGCTGCAGCAGACGTACGCAAAGCGATCATTGATCTCAAAAACCGGGGAGCAAAATCCCTTGTTTTTGATTTAAGAGGAAATTCAGGAGGACTTTTGGACCAAGCGGTAGAAATCAGCAATTTCTTTCTTCCCAGAGGTTCTAAAATACTTGAGACGAAAGGAAAAGTAAAACAATGGGACAAAGAATATATAGCCAACAAAAATCCGATTGTACCGGATATGCCTCTTGCCGTATTAATCGACCGGGGCACCGCCTCTGCAGCAGAAATTGTTTCCGGGGCTTTTCAGGATTATGACCGGGGAGTATTGATCGGAGAACGTTCTTTCGGGAAAGGTTTAGTACAAAATGTAAGGGATTTAGCTTATAACACAAAAGTAAAAATTACAACTGCCAAATATTATATTCCAAGCGGACGCTGTATACAGGCTTTGGACTATTCCCACAGAAATCCGGACGGAAGCGTCGGTAAAGTACCCGATTCTTTGATTACAGCTTACACAACAAAAGGAGGACGTACGGTATATGACGGAGGAGGTATCAGTCCGGATATTCAGATGGAAGCTGAAAATTTTGCTCGTATTACTCAAGAATTGGTCCTCAGAGATTTATGTTTCGATTTTGTAAATTCTTATGCACTTAAAAATCCGGAAATTCCTTCTATTCAGGATTTTGTCATTACTGACGATATTTATTCTCAATTTAAGAACTATTTAAAAGAAAGAAATTTCTCTTATGAAACGGAATCTCAACGCACATTAGAAAAACTGATTAAAATAGCAAAAGCTGAAAAATACTACGATATTGCTAAAAGCCAATTGGATAGCCTTCAAAAAGACTTTACACATTCTATCGATCGTGATATGGAAGCTTTCCGGAATGAGATATCTTCTTTTCTGGCTGAACAATTTATGCAACGTTATTATTATTTAGGAGGAATCATTGAATATAAAGTATTGCACGATAAGGAAGTAAAAAAAGCAATTGAAATTTTGGAAAATCCGATAGAATACGAAAATTTGCTAAAAAAGTAAAACCCTATTGGCATTTTAAAATAAATGTCGTAAAAGCCACTTTTCAGACAACCAATGAATATTTCCCTGGGAAGTGGTTTTATATTTGTATATAAAGGATCCAAGCTTCAGGTTCGGTAGTCAGAAACGGAGATGTATTGACTGAGGCGATTCTCTGAAAATAGGAATCAGATATAAAGTGTTGCTGAAAGAAAAAATAGTTTTTAAGATTCCCTTTTTTATTAAAATATATTTATTTGTGTTTGTTTTTGTGCTAATGAATTCCCAAATTCGTGGGCTATAAAAATTTAATCCCTCATATATGAAAAAGTTTTTCCTTTTTTTGACTGTATGTTTTAGTTTGCCTGTCATAGCTCAAGATATCCGGCCAGACGAGTCATTATACGGCACAGCTTTCTGGGAAGCTGATACCTTGGGAAATCACAGAGCTGTAGTACGTGTAAATACTTCTGCTGACATTGCTAAAATTTATCTTCCCTGGAGGAGAAGAGATCATCAACCTGACCAAAAAGGATTGATTATTGTCGATGCCCAAACAGGAAAACAAGTTGTAAATTTCTACAGAAAAGAAATCAACCGGGAATTTGGCATTATATTTTTTCAACCTCAAACTGTACCCGGAAATTACTATATTTATTATTTACCTTATCATTCTTCCGGCGGCCCTTATCCAAAAGTCTTTTATACCCGGGAACAAACGATTCCGGATTCAAATTGGGTAACAATGGCAAAGGTCCAGGAAACAACAGCCATAGAAGCAAATCTGGTTCAATTTCAATCCAGAGGCTCGTTTAATAATTTCTATCCAATGGAAATTATAGCAACAGCCAAAGAAAAAGAAAAGCTGATTCAAAATAATCCGGATAAAAAATACCTCATCTTTGCTGAGGACCGTATGCATCCCATAAAAATGTTCCATGATATACCCTATCGTTGGACCACAAAAGGAGCGGGTAATCTTTTCTTTGCAGAAGCCGACCAAAACGAATATTTTGTATTTCAAATCGGATTATGGGCCGTTCAGCAAGATATAAAAAATATAAAAGTAAAATTCAGTGATTTAACCGGAGCTCAAAATACCATTCCGGCTACTGCTTTTACCTGTTTTAACACCGAAGGCAAAGACTGGTTACAACGTCCCATGCAAATTGATTATCAGATTCCTCAAAATCAGGTAAGACCTTTATGGGTAGGGATTCAAATGCCTAATGGAATTCATGCAGGATTATATACAGGAGAAATCACCATTTCTGGAGATAATGCAGAAACTCAGAAATTGAACTTACATATTTTAGTCAGCGACAGAATATTAACAGATAAAGGAGACAGTGATATTTACCGCTTGTCCCGTCTGCGCTGGTTAAATTCAGACATCGCTTTCAATGATAATATAGTAAAACCGTTTATTCCTCTTTCCCTTTCGGATCATACGATAAATTGTCTGGGACGTTCAGTTACTTTAAATACTTTCGGCTTTCCTGCTTCCATACAAAGTTTCTTTACGGATGAAGTGACGGAAATAGGGGAAGACCCCGTAGAAATCTTAAATGCTCCTTTCCGTTTTATTATTGAACAAAATAGAAAAAGCCTGCCTTGGAAAAATAAATCTTTCCAATTCACCAAAAAAGGGAAAGGAAGGATCAGCTGGGAATCATTTAATACAGCCGGAAATTTTGATATCTACTGTGAAGCTTTTATGGAATTTGACGGATTTATAGAATATAAAATTAAAGTAAAAGCTCTTACCAATACAGTTGTAAATGATATGCGTCTGGAGATACCGATGAATGGTTCAGTGGCGACTTATTGGTTAGGAATGGGAGAAAAAGGTTCCCGTCTTCCCAAAGAATACAGCTGGAAATGGGATATTCAGAAAAACCAAGAAGGATTTTGGATGGGAACAGTCAATGCAGGCTTGCATTGTGTGTTCAGGGATGAAAATTATATCCGTCCGCTCAACACTAATTTTTACCATTCCAAGCCTTTAGTTATTCCCGAATGTTGGAATAATAAAGGAAAAGGCGGTATAAAATTTAACCGGAAAGGGAAAGAGATGCTTATCAAAACGTATAGCGGGTCCAGAAGCATAAAAGCGGGAGAAGAACTGACATTTATTTTTAAAACCTCTGTAACCCCTTTTAAACCAATAGATACCGAAAAACAATGGACAGATCGTTATTTACACAGCTATGAGCCTGTTGACAGCGTTATTGCCCAAGGCGCAAATACCATAAATATCCATCATGGAACACCGATTAACCCGCATATTAACTATCCTTTTTTCCGGCCGGATTTTATGAAAGCATATATAGATGAAGCTCACACCAAGGGATGCAAAGTAAAAATTTATTATACTGTACGGGAACTGGCAAACCGGGCTCCGGAATTATGGGCACTTCGTTCTTTGGGACACGAGATTTTTTCTGCTGGAAAAGGAAACGGCTTTTCCTGGTTACAGGAACATCTGGAGGAAGACTATATAGCTGCCTGGTTTGTCGAAAAATACACCGATGCAGCCATTGTCAATTCAGGAGTTTCCCGCTGGCATAATTTTTATGTTGAAGGTCTGAACTGGCTGGTTCAAAATGTCGGAATAGACGGACTGTATATTGATGACTTGGCATTTGACCGTACTACGATGAAACGTATCCGGAAAGTGTTGGATGCAGGATGTGCTGCACCTCGTATAGATCTTCATTCTGCTAATCAATTTAACGCAAAAGACGGTTATATCAATAGCGCATGCCTTTATATGGAACACATGCCTTATTTGGACCGTTTATGGTTAGGGGAATATTTTGATTATAATGCCGGGCCTGATTACTGGTTGACAGAAGTTTCAGGAATCCCTTACGGTATGATGGGCGAAATGCTTCAGGACTGTGGAAATCCCTGGAGAGGAATGATTTATGGGATGACCTCCCGACTCCATTGGGAAGGATGTGAAGTTGCCCAATACTTATGGAAAGCCTGGGATGAATTTGGAATTAAAGGCAGTCGGATGATTGGTTATTGGTCTTCTCATAATCCGGTCCAAACAAACCGGAAAGATATCCTGACAACGTGTTATATCCAGAAAAATAAAATTATGATTGCTATCGCCAGCTGGGCAGAAAAGGATAGTTCCGTAAGTCTGGAAATCGATTGGGAAAAATTAGGTCTTTCTCCTGAAAAAGCAAGATTATATGCTCCTGAAATTCCATTATACCAGGAAGCGAATGAATTTGACCCTTTGCAACCGATAAAAATAGAAAAAGGGAAAGGTTTCCTTTTAATTTTAGAATAATAATCATCCTAAAAATAAAATTATATGTATCGTTTTTTTCTACTTTTAATTTCCTTCTTCCTGATCGCTCAAACACAAGGTCAGGAATGGAAAAAACTTTTAAAATTTGCTGACGACCAGCCAGATCTAACCAAATATGACGTTATCAATTTACTGGATAGCACAGGAGTAAATGTTTCCGAACAAGGATCCGGTTCTTTTACTATTCACCGGATTGTAAAAATACAGAATCCTTCAGGAGCTTTAAAATACAGAATTATTAAATACGATTACGATCCTCTTACCGCTTTTGCAAAATTTGAAAGTGTAAAAATCCACAAAACCGATGGGAGTACGAAAGAAATAGATGTAAAAAAAGCTTGCGATTATGCAGCTCCCGCTCGGGCTATCTATTGGGGAGCCCGCCAAATTATGCTGGAACTGGGACGCCTGGAACCAGGAGATATTGTCGATTATAAAATTGATAAAAAAGGTTTTACTTATGCACTACTCGCTTCCGACGAAAACGAGGATCGTTTTGTCCCTCCCATGCGCGGACAATTTTATGACATTGTCCCTTTCTGGAGTAATGATCCGACAATAACTAAAATTTATAAAGTATCTATTCCCAAAGAGAAAGACATGCAATACCAATTTTACCAGGGTGAATGTGCCTCTTCCTTACGTTTTGAAGGGAATAAAAAAGTCTATACTTTTAGCATGCATAATATGAAACCCTTTGAAAAAGAACCCAATATGGTGGATTTATTTGACGTTGCTCCCAAGTTGATGATGTCTACCACTCCTGATTGGGAAGCGAAATCCAAATGGTTTTACCAGGTCAATGAAGGTTATGGGAGCTTTGAACCTACCCCTGAAGCCCAAAAAAAAGTAAACGAACTGATTAAAGGGTGCAAAACGGAAATGGAAAAGATTTCCGTATTAACCCATTGGGTAGCCGATAATATGCGGTATTCCGGTATCTCTATGGGAGAGGGAGAAGGCTATACGTTACACAATACCCAAATGAATTTTACAGATCGTTGCGGAGTTTGCAAAGATAAAGCTGCTCTTCTGATTTCCATGCTTCGGATGGCAGGTTTTAAAGCTTATCCTGCAATGACGATGGCGGGTTCAAGGGTTGAATCTATCCCTGCGGATCATTTTAATCACAGTGTAGCTGTTGTAAAATTATCCGATGGAAATTATATGCCTTTGGATCCTACCTGGGTACCTTTCCTCCGCGAACTATGGTCTAGCGCTGAACAACAACAAAATTATCTCCCCGGCATTCCTGAAGGTTCTGATCTTCTTTTGACTCCTGTATCTGCTCCTGAAAATCACTATTTTAAAATAAATGCACAAACGAATCTTAGCCCGGATGGGACGTTGAACGGTAAATTTATTGTTGAAGCAGAAGGACAATCCGACGGGAATATCAGACGTACTTTTACTACCGGGTTTATGAACGACTGGAAAAACGCTTTAGAAAAAGAATTATTAGCAATCTCTCCCCGGGCACGTTTAATAAGCGTAGATTACGGCAAAGATCCTAAAAACTATACTGCTGCTCCTATTAAAATAGAAATGAAATTCAGTATTCCCAACTATGCCCTAAGCGGCGAAGGCGTCTTAATATTCAAACCGCTAGTTATGAACAATTTATATAATAGAGTCCGTTCTTATCTACGTATCAATACCGACATAGCAGAGAGAGAATACGGGTTTAAAGATGCTTGTTCACGACTGGTCTTACTGAAAGAAACCATACAGCTTCCTTCCGGTTACCATATGCTTGGGGAAAACAGAGCTGACGAATACAGTAGTAAGGTAGCTGATTTTACTGGATCATTAAAACAGGAAAATAATCGTCTCCTCTTAAATCAAAAATTAGCGTTGAAAAAAAGAGTATACGAAGCAGAAGATTGGAATGACTTCAGAACGGCAGTTAATATGCATAAATCTTATGGAACAGAAGCTATCGTTCTAGAAAAAAATAAATAAATGCATGTTTCAACAGAATGAATTAATGATCATAAGTAAATAGAAAAAAAATGAAACAGATCAGATATATCTTATTTTTACTCATCAGCACACTTTATTTCCTAAATAATGGATATGCACAGTCAGAGGCAGAATTTATTAAACTGGTGAAAGAATATACCTATAAGCCCGGCGGAGAATTAGAATTTCATTATAATAAAATTTTAAAATTACATACACATAAAGCTTTTAATAATCTTTACGGAGAAACCTTTATTGTATACAATCCGGATTTTCAACAATTAAAAATCAATGATTGTTATACCATCCAGGCGGACGGAACAACTATTAAGGCGCCTCAAAATGCCTTTAATGAAGTTTTACCTTCAGCTGCAGCAGATGCACCGGCATTTAACCAAATAAAAGAAATGGTCATCACGCATACGGGTCTCGAAATTGGAGCAACTGAATATTTAGATTATACTCTAAAGAGTAAACGCTCGTCTCTAAATAGACTTGATATAGATGAAGTTTTACAAGAACTTAGTCCCGTAAAGGAATATATCGTTATCGTCAATATTCCGGAGAATCAGGAATTTAGTTATAAGCTGACAGCCAGTAAAATAAAACCCGAAATCAGTATAAAGGACGGAATGAAAAGCTATCGCTGGAACTTCAAAAATATTTCTGCCGCAGTAAATGAACCGTATCAATCTGTCAATCTCTATGATGTACCTCGACTGACGGCCTGTACTTATACTTCGACTGAGCAAGCTCTTAACTTTTTTCAGAAATATTTGTCTGCCCCGGTAGATACAGAAATCCAAAAATTTACTCAACAACTCGTTCAAAATACGACTACGGAAAAAGAAAAAGTAATCGCTATATATAATTATATTACTAAAAATATTTCTTCCATTGGACTCAGTTTAGAAGATATAGATTTTGTTTCCCGCAACCCTCTGCAAGTACTGGAAAGTGCTTACGGAACAAAAATTGAAAAAGCAGATTTGCTTATTTCCATGCTTAAAAGTGTTGGACTTAAACCGGCTTTCGTAATTGTTTATCCGGAAACCCTGAAAAATACAATGAAAGGTTTAAAACCGATACAAGATTTTTTTGTAAAAGTGGATGCCGATCATCAAAGCTATTATTTGTCTCCGGTTTTGCCAATAGCTGCTTCTTTTGAGAAAATTGCTCAGTATAAAGATTTATGGCTCATTAGCCAAGCCCGTATTGAACCGATTCCTTCTGTTACTCCTGCAGAAATGGTATTGAATTGTAATACACATATTCATTTTACCGGGGATTCAGCTTATTTAACAGCAACGATCAATACTTCAGGAAATACGATGAACGATTTAATGCCTGTTTTTTTTAACAATTATAAATCGGCTCTTACGCGTAACTTCGGAACCCTTACTTCTTCAGAAATAATTCATTCACATCCGGATCAAACCGAAATAAAAATTTCAGCTGAAAAAAACCTTCAAAAAGCAAATGATTACTTTGTTTATCATTTGCCGGTCCTTTCTGCAGGTATTGCTTCCTGGCAATTAAATGCCCTCAATACCAGTAGAAAAACAAAAATGGAAATACCTTATCTGTTACAAGAAAACTACGAATATACTATTCAACTTCCTGTAAATAAAGCTTTAAAAAATAAAAATACAGAGATTCACCTAAAGAATACAGCAGGTTCGGTTGATATATCTTTACAGCAAAAAGATCAAACCCTACTTATAAGAAAGCATCTCGCATTAATTAAAGGGATTTATAAACCTTCTTCTGCTGAATACGGGAATTTAAGAGAATTAATCAATTTATGGCTTTCTAACGGAACAGAGAACTTAATTCTTCGTTAAATATTATCATATGGTCTGCCTGACAAGATTCAGGCAGACTTTTATGTTTAAAACAGACAGACTCTTCTGCCGAAAATTTGCCCCGGAATATAGCATTTGTATATATTCCGAAATTTTATTCAAACTGTTGATCCGGATGAAAATATTCGTAAACAATCCGTGCTTTTGCTAAACCGACTGCTGCTATTAATTGATCTAAATTAGCAGTTTTAATATTTTCAACCGATTTAAAATGTATCATTAATTGTGTTTCACTTTTCATTCCTATTCCCTTTATGTCATTTAATACACTTTTCGTAAGAGGTTTTTCCCTTAATTGCCGGTGAAAAGTAATTCCAAAACGGTGAGCTTCATCCCGAATATGCATCAATGTTTTTAAAGTTACCGAATTTTTAGCTAATAAATAAGGATCTTTATCACCCGGATAATATATTTCTTCCATTCGTTTGGCTAATCCAATGACCGGAATTTTCCCATATAAATCCAGTTTTTTTAAACTATTTACTGCTGAATGTAACTGCCCTTTCCCTCCGTCAATAATTATTAGATCAGGTAATTCTTTTCCCTCATCTATCATTCTTGTATATCTTCTGAGAATAATTTCTTCCATGGAAGCGAAATCATCGGGCCCGGTTACTGTTTTCACGTGAAACTTTCTATATTCTCTCTTTGCAGGTTTTCCATCAATAAAAACGACACAGGAAGCAACCGGATTAGTCCCTTGTGTATTGGAATTATCAAAACATTCCATCCGATGCGGAATTGTAGGTAATTTCAATTCTGCCTTTATTGTTTTTAACAGATTAAACTTTGAATCTTCTTTTATTATTGCTCTTTGCCGATCTTTATCCAGTTTAAAATAAGCAACATTTCTTTCTGATAATTCCAATAGCTGTTTTTTATCTCCTATTTTAGGTACGACATATTGTATACCATTTAATTGAATATCAGGATAAAAAGGTACAATTATTTCTTTGGAATGACTATTTACCAGCTGTCGTATTTCCAGTATGGCAAACGAAAGTAATGCTTCCTTTTCTTCTTCTACCTTTTTTTCCAGAGCAATTGTATGAACTTGATTTACAGCCCCATATATTATTCTCAAATAGTTGACATAAGCATAGTGTTCATCCTCTAAATAAGAAAATACATCTATATTATTTAACGTTGAATTTACGATAGTAGATTTAGCCTGATAATTTTTCAAAGCAACCAATGCCTCTTTCATTTCATTTGCTTTCTCAAACTCCAGTTCTTCAGCAAATTCGTTCATCCTCTGTGTCATCATTTCAATAACGAGAGACACATTTCCCTTTAATATATTGCGAATATGTAATATATACTCATTATAGTCCTGTTCAGTTATTTTTCCTACACAAGGACCTAAACAGTTTCCAATATGATATTCTAAACATACTCTGAATTTACCAGCCAAAATAGCCGGAGTTGTCAAAGGGAGATTACAAGTACGTAATTTGTATAAGCTATTTATCAGGGTCATGAGCGTATTGGCAAAACGGGCCGAAGTATAAGGACCGAAATATTCTGATCCGTCCCGAACTACGCGTCTGGTGGTATATACTTTTGGGAAAGGCTCCTTTTTTATACAAATCCAGGGATATGTTTTATCATCTTTTAAAAGAATATTATAGCGGGGTTTATATTTCTTTATCAAATTGTTCTCTAATAAAAGAGCATCTTGTTCCGTTTGAACCACAATATAACGCAAATCAGCTATATTCCGGACCAATATTCGTGTTTTATTTGATTGATTAGTTTTATTTAAATAAGATAGAACTCTATTTTTCAGATTCTTAGCTTTACCTATATATATAATATTTCCCGATGAATCAAAATACTGGTAAACTCCCGGAAGGGTAGGAAGTTTACTTACTTTCTCTCTCAATTCATCATCATATAAAGCCATATTATTTTATTATTGTTTTAAACCTAATCCATTTTACGGAATAAATGAAAACTGATCGTAATCAAACAAGCCTTTTTCCCCTATTTTCAGTTCGGGAATAACAATTAATGACAAAAACGCCAAAGTCATAAACGGCGAACTCAACTTTATTCCGTTTTCAGAAAGTTTATAGTTCAAATCCTTATAATTTTTGATTACAAAATTTGACGGTTGATCACTCATTATTCCCGCTATAGGCAGTGGCAAAGAAAATATTCCTTCCTTATTTTTTACTACAAGTCCTCCTTTATATTTTATAATTTCATTTATGCATTCCACCAAATCCTCATCTTTACATCCGATTGCTAAAATATTATGGGAATCATGAGAAATACTGCTTCCAAAAGCCCCTTCTTTCAAACCTGTCCCTTTTACAAAAGCTATTTGCGGCTCTCCGTTTTGATATCTATTGAGATATACTATTTTTAAAATATCTTCTTTTACGTCCGACTCAAAATTTATTATATCCCTTTCAATAGGTATTATTCTTTTCTTGGTCCATATCATTCCGTCTTTTACTTCAATTACAGGTAAACTTCCCTTTTTTAAAGTATAATGTAACTGTTCTACTGAAACTAATTGATGGCAGAAGTTATTAATAATACATCTTCTTTTATATTCTCTATCTATTGCTTTAAAAACAGATTTTTTATAATTATATTTTTCTATTCCATCAATATAAACTGACAAAATTCGGAATGATTCTAAGTCTTTTACTTCTATAAAATCTGCCTTATCTTTTTCCCGCAGGCATCCTACTGTTAATTGATAATGCTCTATCGCATTTACAGAAGCAGCTTTTAGTACATCAAACAGATCGTATCCTTTATTTAGAGCCAAACGTACAATTTTATCAATATGTCCTTTTTCAAAAATATCATCGGGATGTGCATCATCTGTACAAAACATTATTTGTTGCGGATGTAAGGCTATCAATGGATGCAATGCATCAAAATTTCTAGCAGCACTTCCTTCCCTTATAATAATTTTCATCCCCTTTTCTATTTTTTCCAAAGCTTCTTCCAAGGTTATGCACTCATGATCTGTCGTAATTCCTGATTCTATATATTTTTTCAAATCTTCTCCTTTTAAACCGGGAGCATGACCATCAATTTTTAAATGATTTTCTTTTGCAATTTCCAATTTTCTTACTACTTCTTTATCTCTTTTCAATACTCCGGGTATATTCATCATTTCTGATAAAACTACAAATGACTTTTTTCTAGCTAATTTTTCAATCTTCTTTGCATTTATAATTCTACCCGCTACATCAAACGGAGTGGCCGGTACACAAGATGGGATACCAAAAAATATCTTTATATCTGCTTCTTGAGCATTGTTTATCATAAATTCTATTCCTTCTTCTCCTAATACATTAGCTATTTCATGAGGATCATTTACAATAGCGACTGTTCCCTTTGTCAGGATCAGACGTGAAAATTCTTCCGGTATTAGCATTGAGCTTTCAATGTGTACATGAGCATCAATTAAAGGCGGGCAGATATAGGTATTATATGTTTGGCTTTTCCGGATTATTTTATCTATTCTTCCTTCTTCTGTAATCCAGATTTCTCCGGGATATATTTCTCTTTTATAAACATCTACAATATTGCCTTCTACCTTTTTCTGAATCATTTCTATTTGCACTTATAGGTTGAGAACTTATATGTTCCACGTGAAACAATACCTTTTCTTCATTCAAATCCGGATCAGATTATCTTCCCAATAAAATCAAAAGAACATTTATATCAGCAGGAGAAACTCCACTTATACGGGAAGCCTGACCTATTGTACGGGGTTGAATTTTAGAAAGTTTTTGTCGCGCCTCAATAGATAAATTAGTCAATTCTTCGTAATCAAATTTTCCACTTATCACTAAATTTTCCAGGCGGGATAGTTTATCGGCTATCATTTTTTCCCTGTCAATATAACCTGCATATTTTATCAATATCTCTGCCGATTCTACAATTTCATCCCGGATTTTATTTTCCTCAATAAATGTTTTAAGAGGAGAAAAATGAGAAATAATTTCAGCTAAACTGACTTGAGGACGCACTATAACATCAATAAGCTTAATGCTTTGTTTTAAAGGAGCAGAACCAACGGAAATAAGAAAATCATTTATGTTTTCAGGTCTTACACTAGAATCACGAATAAAACCTACCAACAAATCCCGTAGTCTTATTTTATCCAAATATATATTATGTCTATTACTATCTACCAATCCTATATGTACTCCTTTCGGAGTCAAACGGGCATCAGCATTATCTTGACGTAATAAAATACGGTATTCCGCCCTTGAAGTAAACATACGGTATGGTTCATCGACACCTTTCGTTACCAGATCATCAATTAAAACACCTATATAAGCCTCATCTCTTTGTAAAATAAAGTCTTTTTGTGAATGCAAAGATAAATGTGCATTGATACCTGCCATCAATCCCTGAGCCGCAGCTTCTTCATAACCTGTAGTCCCATTGATTTGGCCAGCAAAATAAAGTCCTTTAATCCGTTTTGTTTCTAAAGTATGATATAATTGTGTAGGCGGAAAAAAATCATATTCAATAGCATAACCTGGCCGGAATATTTTTACATTTTCAAAACCATCAACTAACCGAAGTCCTTTTAACTGTACATCCCAGGGTAAAGAAGACGAAAAACCATTTAAATAATATTCTATAGTAGATTCTCCTTCCGGTTCTAAAAACAAATGATGACTGTTCCGTTCTGCAAAAGTAAAGAGTTTTGTTTCAATACTAGGACAATAACGGGGGCCTATACTCTGAATTGTACCATTAAATAACGGGCTATCTGCAAAACCTTCGCGCAAGGCATTATGCACCTTTTCATTAGTATAAGCAATATAACAGGATCGTTGTTTAAGCGTATTTTTATAATCAATATCTATATAAGAAAAACGATGAAAATCATCATCCCCTTTCTGTTCATTCAATTTAGAAAAATTGATACTACGCCCATCAATCCGGACAGGCGTACCAGTTTTCATTTGACCCACTTCAAACCCAGCTTGTTCCAACTGAGCAGATAAACCGAAAGAAGCAGGTTCTCCTATCCTTCCCCCAGAAAAATGAACTTTACCAACATGCATTAATCCATTCAAAAAAGTGCCGCTTGTCAAGATCACACGGGGAGCTTTAAATTCCACCCCTAAAGAAGTATAAACACCTTCCACTCTACCATCTTTCAATAAAAGACGAAGTACATCATCTTGCCATAAATCAAGTAAAAAAGTATTTTCTAAAGTAAACCGCCAATTTTGAGAGAATTTCATCCGGTCGCATTGGGCACGAGGGCTCCACATCGCAGGCCCTTTAGAACTATTTAACATCCTAAATTGAATGGAACTTTGATCCGTAATCAAACCGGTCTTACCACCTAATGCATCTATTTCTCTGACAATCTGACCTTTAGCAACACCACCGATAGCTGGATTACAAGACATTTGGGCAATCTTGTTCATATCCAAGGTAATTAACAATGTTTTTGAGCCCAGATTTGCCGCCGCACAAGCAGCTTCACAACCTGCATGACCAGCACCGACAACTATAACATCATAATTGGGTAACAGGTTTGTCATTTTGAAGTGTTTTAAGAAGTTCTAAGCAAAGATTTTCATTTTTACGCATCACAATACTGTCAGCTTCTGTTTTATCCTTAAATCCGATTAAATGAAGTATAGAATGACAAAAGACTCTATAAAATTCCTCCATAAAAGAGGTATGGAATTGAAGGGAATTTGATTGAACAGTATCCAGGCTTATAAAAATATCTCCGGAAAGAAGCATACCTTCGCAATAATCAAAGGTAATTACATCTGTAAAATAATCATGATTCAAATATTTCTGATTAATATTCAATATATAAGAATCATTACAAAAAATAAAAGATAAGGAACCAATTTTTTTAGAATAGTAATGAGCAATATTATCCAACCATTTATTCAATAATTCCTCAGAAAAGAAATCAGGAAAAGTTATTCCCTCCACATAAAACAACACTTCTCTCATAAAAGTGAGTTTATAAATAAAATACTAAGATCACTTTAGCTCCGTTTTTTTCAAAAATGAGCTCGTCGGTCAAGGTTTTCATTATATACAGACCCCGTCCCGCATCTTTCAAAATATTATCAGGCAAAGTAGGATCCGGAATGTGATTAAAATCAAATCCTTCTCCTTCATCCTCAACTGAAACATAAAATTTATTATTTTCTTCCCAAGCTTCTAAATGGACTTGTTTACTTGCATCCAATTTATTTCCTGATAAAATAGCATTATTTACAGCTTCTATAATCGATAAGCTTATTTTACCAAAAAGATCAGGAAATAAATGGAAAGTTTCAGTAAAACTCTCAATAAAATTTTCGACTTTTATAATGTTTCCGACTTCGGAAGAAATTGACAAAACTGCTTTATTCATCACCAAGCTTAATATAATAATTGTTATACATTATTTTCAATCAGAAGTTACACACAAAGACATTTAATCTACCAAACTAGTCTATACAAAGTGATCTATATCCCATTTTTCTATAGATTACTTTAGATAGATATAAAATATTTATTTATCCCATAAGAAATTTATCCACTCCTCTTTTAACCTTAAGCGTAAATTATATTAACGAACACACTAATTTCAATTCAAAAATCTTATCAGTCACCGATTATATTAAATTTACGCAGTTATTCATCGTTCCTTTAAAATCCGAAACTATCTGCTTAAAGCAATCATAAATATTATTTATGCCTCTACTTTAAATCGTCTTAATTCAGTTTACAAACAAAATAAATATCCATACAAATATATTTATTCTCTGTAATTTTTCCTACTTTAGAATAAATACAAAAATAAAGCCGTTATATATTCAGACGTACACAAATTATGTCAAACTGCTTCTCTACATCAGCATTCATTCTTATAAAACGGCTTCATTATGCTTCTACACTCTATTTTTCAAGTAAAACTATTATTATACTTTTACCAACCAAAATGAACCTGAATTATCTAATAAACTAAATCATTTAAATAAAATTTTCTACGATAACGAAATTAGTAAATAATTTTGAATTACCAATTCCTAAAATTTTGCAGGAAAAAATATTTATGTAAAGATATTTTCATTTTTCCATATTATTTACCAATATTAATGACCTGCTTATCTTATTCCCTTATAAACAAATGATCCAATAAATAAATAAATCATTATTAATCAAAATATTAAATAGAAAAAAAAACAAGAAAATTCAATATCTTTCCGGCTCACTACTGAAAGTTTGCCTTTTTCAAAATTTATATTTTATAAATTTACATAAGTATTTTTAATACTTCAAAACACCGTTTGAAAGTTTAATATTAAAAAATATAGGATCAAACATTTCAAATAAAATAAGTATTTTTGAAGTATTAATGAGCCAGCCAACTTTCTGGATCCAGTTTATCCATGTTCTTCCATACCTGAAAATTTAATACACTGCCATTTTCATTATCATAAGCGATCTTTCCGATAATTTGTTTCGTACTGACTTTCTGGCCTTTTTTTACAACAATATCTGCTAAATTAGAATATACGGTAAAATAATTTCCATGCTGGATAATTATGACATTATTAAAACCAGGCATAAACAAAATTTCGGAAATTACACCATTGAAAACTGTACGAATTTCCGCATTCTTTAAAGTAGAAATATTTATCCCATTATTCAGCATTTCTACTCTCTTATAAATCGGATGTACATTCACACCAAATTTTTCAGAAATTACACCTTGATTTACTGGCCAGGGTAATTTACCTTTATTTTTGGCGAAATCTTCTGAAACCAGTTTTTCTTCCGGAGTCATTTTATAAGCAGATGTAGAACTACCTGATTTTTTGGTCTGTGAAGCAATTAATTTATTCAGCTCTTTTGCCAAGCGATTCCTGTTCTTTTGTTCGTTTTGAAGTTTACGAATAATATTCTTCTCTTTGCTTTGGAGTTCCCGGACAAATTGTCTTTCATTTTTTTGCTGCACCAATAAATCAGCATTCTTTAAATCAATTTCTTTTAAAGCTGCATTTTTTTGATTCACATATTCTTTTAACTGCATATTACGTACATATAAAGAATCATTTAAACGCGATATTTGAACCAATTGCCGCTTAGAATAAGATTGAATCTGTTCAAAATATTTATATCTGTAATAAGCCTGATTAAAATCGGAAGATGAAAAAATAAACATCAGTTTAGTTGTGTTATCTTTTTTCTTCCAAAGATTGTAAATAAGCTTGCTATATAAGTCCAACATAGATTCGCGGGTACGGGTCAATTCAGTAAGCCTGATTTCATTTTCTTTCATTTGTCCTTCAAAAAAAAGTACTTCTTTCTCCAAAGATGAAATTATTTCCTTACTTTGAATAATCTTTTTTTGAATGATATTCAAACGAGTTAAAGAAACATTTTTATTGTTTCTGGCTTCGTTCAACAATTTATTTAAATAAGCTATTTCTTTTTCACTCTTTTCTTTTTCTTTTTTTATATCCTGTATAGACTGAGCAAAACCAGAACCAGTAAAAGAAAAAAAACATACTGCCAATACGAAAATATACTGAATTTTCATTCTTATCTGGATATTAATTCTCAGGTAAAATATTTTTATACTTAGACGGTATCCGCAAGTTTGAATTCACCTTTATATTAAATTCTAAGCGAGTAAATCCCAATTCTAATTTTATCTTGTTTTCTTCAAAAAATAATTCAAAAACTAATTTTTCGGGAAAAATTTTATTTTCATAAGCTTTAAAATGACTATAATCAGCACTGATTTTCATATCCTCATCTAAATCTTCTACCGTTAATTTGTATGGCCTAAAATAATCAGGCTCAATATGTAGTTTTTGTAACACCAAAGCGAAATCTTTATTTTTACTTTTCTTCTTGAAAAACTTTTTCAATTTCCGATTTAATGTCCTTTTCTGTACATTCGAAAGTACATAATCCCTGTCTGTTTTTTCAAATTTGAATTTTCCGGACTTCAAGTTATTTTGATTACAATCATCTAAGTTCAAATAAGCATTTGTCAGAATACGCTGTATACAGTTAAAACCTAAGTTAATACCAAACTCGTTATAAAAAAAACCGTAATCTGTCAGTAAATATTTTTTATTATAAGAATCTACAAATTTAACGCTATCCTGGGTCAATAATACTCTTGCTATTTCAATACCTAAGGGAGCAGTAACGGACATCCAAATGAAACTGTCTCTTTCTATTTTCAGTATTCCTTTTAAATTATTTCTTTTCCCGTTAATGTCTATGGAAACGTCAACTTTCTTAGCGTATAATGTACTGTAATCCAATTCGTTTAACTCTAAATTTTTATAAAGTTTCCCTTCCGATATATTCATCACTTCCTTCTCAACGACAGTCTCTTTTATTGAACGGCAGGAAGAAAGAAAAACGACTAAAAGACCAAACAAAAAATATTTAAACATGAAGCTACTATTCAGAATTTTAATTTTCAAATTCGTATTCCCCGGAAATTTTTGACTTTAAATCTACTGAGACTTCATCTCCCGCTTCCAGCGCTTTTTTCCACATCTCCAGCGCTTTCTCTTTTTCACCATTTTTATATAAAATATCCCCGTAATGCTCATAGAGAACTCCAGAGGCATCCGGACTATATTGAATAGCTAATTTCATATAGTATAAAGCTTGAGAATAATCTTTACGCATGTATAAGACCCAAGCATAAGTATCCAAATAAGTTCCGTTTTCAGGTTCTAATAATACAGCCTGGGAACTCATTTGTTCCGCTTTACTCAAATTTTCATTCCTTAAAGAAAGATAATATGCATAATTATTTAAAACCAATGCATCATTCGGATTAATCTTCAACACCTCATCAAACATATGAAAAGCTGTTTTCATACTATCCAAATTATAATAACAATCGCCTAAATAAGAATAAAATTGTGCTTTCAACTGTAAATTATCCTCTACCAGCTTCAATCCCTCTCTGAAAAATCCCATGGCGTTTTTATAATTTTTTCTCAGCATTTCAGATACTCCCGCCAGTGCATAAGGTAAAGGTTGCTCAGGAAAATATTTAATTGCTTCCACACTTTTATCATACATACAAGTTGTATCCATTGCCTCGTTACATAATAAAAGTAATTCTTCCCAAATCATGTAATTATTCTTATCCTGGGAAATAATATATTCCAATTCATTTTTAGCTTCATCAATTTTATTTTCTTTTTTCAAAAAATCAGAATGCAATGCCCGGACTGTTAAATCATTACTATATTTACTCATTAATAAATCCATGTAATTATTCAATTGCTCATCAGAAACCCTTGTACTATCTTTCGTCAAAATAAGTCTGAGAATATACTGTACTTTGAAAGAATTATCTAATTCATCACTTAATAATGCTTTTTTAGTATGAATTTCAGCGTCTTCCTGATTATCCTTTTCTCTATAATAGTCTGCCAGATAAAGATGGACATATCCATTCTGAGGATCCGCATTTAAAAGTTTATTCAATATTTTAAGGCCTTTCTTATCTTCATTATAGTTGAAATAAAGTTCTGCCAGCAAACTTAAATATTCGCTCTTTTCCGGATACTTATTGATCAGTTTTGTAGCTTCTTCGGAAGCTCCTTTCAAATTATTTAATTTTGTATAAAGTTTAATTTTCTCAACGGAAACAGGTTCAGTAATTCCATATTGTTTTTCATAACGATTATAAACGTCAATCGCTTTTTCCCATTTTTCAACAGAAGCATATAGACTGGCCTCCAATAAATAAAATTCTTCTTTTTCCGGATATTTGGCAATGATATCTGCATACACATTACAAGCTTCCTCTATCATAGACTTTTTCTGTAAAACATGCGCTAAAAGTAATTTATACCATAAATTTCCTGAATTACCTGCAACTGCTTCCCTGGCTAATTGAAGAGCTCCATTATAGTCTTCATTTATCATTAAAAGATTGCCTAATTCATATTTCACCACAGGACTTTCCGGATAAATTTGAAGACATCGGTCAAAGTAGGCCACAGCTTGTTGAAAATCGCCTACAATTTTATATTTTACCCCTTCCATAAAGGAATATTCAAAATCCATTTTGGATTTTTCATCCAGACTTTCATAACCATCTGTTTTCTTCTTTTCGTCCGCAAAAACACTGATAACCAGAAAAGAAGCAAAAATCAAAACAACCCACTTTTTCATATTCCTTTATATTTCAAACCTATCTCTAAATTTTTAATTTTTACCCGTATGTCCAAAACCACCGTTTCCCCTTTCCGTCTCAACTAAATCTTCTACTTTCACCCATTCCGCCTGCTCAACCTTGTTAATAACCATTTGACAAATACGCTCTCCATCTGTAATTGTTATAGGACTATTTGACAGATTTATTACAATGACTCCTATCTCGCCTCTATAATCTGCATCAATTGTACCGGGACTATTCAATAAACCCAATCCTTCCTTTAACGCTAATCCACTCCGGGGACGTACTTGTGCTTCGTATCCTTCAGGCAATTCAATAAAAAGACCCGTAGGAATCAACTGCCTTTCTAAAGGCTGTAATACTACTATTTCGCTTAAATTAGCCCGAATATCCATACCTGCAGACATCTTAGTTTTATACTCAGGCAAAGGATGCTTGGATTTATTAACTATTCTCATTTTCATGACTACCTTTTCAATTTTAGTTTAAACAAAGATACTACTTTTTATGAAACATCTTATGTATAAAATCCTTGCTAAATATAAACCTCATCTCCCTCATTAAAAAGATACAAATAAATAATATCAATAAAGGAGTCCGCGCAATGCAAGTTAACCATGGATTATCAAACGTAATACATTTACCCAGAAAATAAAAAACAACAGTTAATAAAAAATAAAAAATAATCTTACGTATGTCATAGTGAATTACATAAAATCTTTTTCCTAAAATCAAAGAAAGAATGCACATTACTAAAAAACAAGTAAAAACAGCATAAGCGGATCCCATATATCCTATTTTAGGTAATAATAGTACATTCATTGATATAGTTATTACACATCCTATAACAGCCATATAAGCGCCATAAATCGTTTTATCCGTCAATTTATACCATAAAGAAAGAGAATAATACATTCCCTGAAAAAGATTAGCCATCAGAACCCAAGGTACAATAACTATACCTGCAAAATATTCAGGACGCCGGACAAACAGTTTTATGATATCGATCCAGTACATCATTCCTAAAAATATAATTAATCCAAAACCGGTAAAATAGAGAAAAACATCTCTGTAGACTTTTTTAGAATCTTCCTGTTTTGAGTAATTGAAAAAAAAGGGTTCGAAAGCAAAGCGAAAACCTTGAGTAAAAATATACATTACTAAGGCCAGTTTATAATTAGCCCCATATATTCCAGTCATTGACAAAGCTTCCTCCTGACTCATCACTTTTCCTAATATTTTTGGCATCATTATTTTATCTCCCTGGAGATTGATCATGCCTGCCAGACTAACAATTAGTAAAGGAAAAGAGTATTTAAGTATATTTTTCAAAAGTGAAAAAGAAAAATAAAATCGGAATTTCAGCATATAGGGAAGCAATAAAAAGAAAGTAGAAACAGCAGCTATCAGATAAGAAATAAAAATATAAAGGATCCCTCCATCCGGATTATAAAAAGGAATACTAATCCCTTTTTTCTCTAAAAAAGGACAAAGCAATAAAAAGAATAGATTCAATCCGATATTGATACCGATATTAATTAATTTAATTATGCCAAAACGGACAGGACGGCACTCTAACCGCAATAAAGCAAAGGGAATAGAACTAACGACATCTATACTGACAGTAACAATGAGCAGAATTAAATACTCTTTATGTTCTGCTATATTTAAAAAGTTGGCAATATCTTTTAAAAAGAACAAAGTTAAAACGATAAATAAAGACGTAGTAACGGACAAGGACGTCATCAGAGTAGAGAATACATTATTTTTACTATCGGTTGTAGCAAAACGGAAAAATCCTGTTTCCGTTCCGTAAGTTAGTAAAACCATTAATAAAGCCGTATAAGACATTAAGTTTATTACAATTCCATACTCCTGTGTAGCAAATATTCCTGCATAAAGAGGAACTAATAACCAATTGACGAAACGTCCCAGAATAGTAGTAAAACCATATATAACAGTTTCTCCGGCTAATTTTTTTATCGGATTCATAATAGTAATTTATATCAATAATGCAGGACAAAGGTACACATTGGAGTTTTTATACAAACAGATTATAATTATTTATATTTTTATTTTTTAAAATAATATGAGTATGATAATAGCTTGTTAGTTTATTGAAGAAATGTTTTACCTATAATTTGTTTTTTATTTTATTAATGAAAGAGAATAAGTTATACACATTTTATTTAAGAATAAACAATTGATTTATAATTTATTATCTTTATTATCAACAGCGGTTAGGAAAGATAGAAAATGAAAAATATTCTTTTATTTATCTTTTATGGTTGTTAATAAATAGTAGAAATGTTTTGGGATAAAAATTGTTTTAAGATTTGTAGAATACGGAAAAAAACATATCAGGACAGAAAAATTGAAAATCCAAAGAAAGTTATTATTCTCTTTTATTTTTTATCAACATTCAATTCACAAAGCCGTTCAAATTGCTAACATAAACGTAGTGATACAATTGTAAAAAGCCTTGGATAGTTTTAGAATCCAAGGCTTTGATATGAAAAGTTGAATTAGTTTAAATCAATTGATTGGTGTTGGTATCAGGAAAAACTAAGGTGGGAGTGTGCTTTTTAGCTTCTTCAAAAGCCATAGAAGCATAAGAGATTATAATAACGATATCTCCTACAGCACATTTGCGTGCAGCCGGTCCATTTAAACAGACGATACCTGAATCTCTCTCTCCTTTAATGACGTAAGTTTCGATTCTTTCCCCATTGTTTACATTGACGATCTGCACTTTTTCGTTTTCAATGATGTTAGCTGCTTCCATCAGGGCTACATCAATGGTTACACTTCCCACATACTGAAGATTCGCTTCAGTAACTTTTACCTTATGGATTTTTGATTTTACAACTTCAATGAACATAATGGTAATGTTAAATTAAAGGATAATGTTATCAATTAACCGGATTTTACCAGCATGAACTGCGACGCAAACTACTTTATTATTTTTTTCCCTCCAGTCTTCTATAAGCTGTAAAGTAGTATCATCGACAATTTCAACATATTCTGTTTTCAAATAAGGATTACTATCGATCTGGTCTGTAATCCATTTCTTTAAATCATTGACACTCATTCGGGCTACTAAGTTACGAGCTTTTTTTAATGTAGCGTATATGTGCGGAGCATTTTTTCTATGATCTTCGTCAAGTAAGGTATTTCTGGAACTTAATGCTAATCCGCTCTCTTCACGAATGATAGGACAGGAAACAATGTCTATTTTGTAATTTAATTGCTTTACCATGTTTTTAATGATTGCAATTTGTTGAAAATCTTTCATTCCAAAATAGGCTTTATCAGGAGATACAATGTCAAAAAGACGGCTTACAACTTGACCTACACCATTAAAATGGCCGGGTCTCCTTGCACCTTCCATAATGGTTTCTAAGTATCCGAAATTGAATTTACGGGTGTCTTTTTCCGGATATACTTCTTCTACAGTTGGCAAAAAAATTAAATCGCAACCAATTGTATCTAGTAAAGAAGTGTCTTTTTCCGGGGTCCTTGGATAACGTTTAAGATCTTCCGGATCATTAAACTGAGTAGGATTTACAAATATACTGACAACAGCAATATCAGTATTTTTTTTACATTCTTTTACCAAAGATAGATGTCCTTCGTGAAGAGCACCCATAGTAGGTACAAGTCCAATTGTTTTGCCTTCTTTCCTAAAATCATTGATCCATGAGATCAATTCTTTTTTAGTAGTAACAACTTTCATGATACTTATTTAAAATCCGGGGTGCAAGTTTACAAACTATTTTTGATATAACATCCAATATTTTAAAAAAGATAGTCCGTAAATTATTTTTAAGGACAGCAAAAAGATTTTACATAAAGCATATTCTTTTGGAGTTTTCACTTGTAGAGAGAGCGGATATCCGGGTGAACGGAAGTCAATACTTCGACTAATTGACTTCGGCTTACTCCTTCCCGCATAACAATAAAAATGGTATCGTCTCCCGCTACAGTACCTAAAATTTCAAAGTAATTTTCACTGTCAATTAATACTGTTACGGCGTTAGCATAGCCCGGGAGTGTTTTAATAACGGCCATATTTCCGGAAAAATCGACACTTAATATGGCATCAGTAATAATAGAAGAAATTTTTTCTTCCCTTTGTTCATTGGCGTTCTCAGGTATAATGTAAATATAGCCTTTTTCCTTGTGGGGAATTTTGGCTACTTTCATGAATTTAAGGTCTCTTGAAAGTGTACTCTGCGTTGCTTCTACTCCAAGTTCTTTTAAACGAAATAACAATTCTTCTTGAGAAGATATTAATTCTGACTCTATCAATTTACGGATAGTTAGCAGTCTTTTGGTTTTATTTCTCATACTTGAAAGTAGTTTTCAGCAAAGATAAAAAGAAAGTTGATAAATGCTAAATGAATTCTAAGAATTGTAATTTATGCCATTTAAATTTCTGAATGCATAAATATAAGAAATTATTACATATTTATCCTTTGCAAAAGCGGAAAAAGATGACTACTTTTGTCCCAATTTGGACATAAGGTATTTAATGAATATGCAAAATTTGAAAAAAGCGCATTTGGTTCTTGAAGATGGAACCACATTTGAAGGAACCTCTTTCGGATACGAAAAGTCAGTATCGGGAGAGGTTGTTTTTTATACAGCAATGACGGGTTATCCTGAAAGTTTGACAGATCCTTCTTATAAAGGACAGATTTTAGTACCGACTTATCCGATGATTGGAAACTACGGTGTACCTCAGAGCTCTTATCAAGAAGGTTTACCTCAGTTTTTCGAGTCGGATAAAATACATTGTACAGCGCTTATCATTTCCGATTATTCATTTGAATACAGTCATTGGAATTCTCAGAAAAGTCTCGGACAATGGTTGAAAGATCAGAAAATACCGGGACTTTTTGGTATAGATACACGAGCTTTAACAAAGAAATTGAGAGAGTACGGAGCAATGTTGGGAAAAATAGTTTTTGCAGATCAGGAAACAGATTTTTATGATCCTAATTCAGAAAATATTGTAGCTCAAGTTTCTACTCCGGAAATTAAAGAATACGGAAAAGGCAAATATAGAGTGGTATTAGTGGACTGTGGGGTTAAATACAATATTATTCGGTGTTTGTTGAGGAGGGATATTACTGTGAAAAGAGTCCCCTGGAATTATGATTTCAGTAAAGAAGAATGTGATGGTATTTTTTTATCCAACGGACCCGGAGATCCTGCACAATGCGGAGAGACAATAGAGAATATCAAAAAAGTATTGGAAGGGGATATTCCGGTAATGGGAATTTGTCTGGGAAATCAATTGATGGCCAGAGCTGCCGGGGCGGATACCTATAAATTAAAATATGGACATAGGAGTCACAATCAACCTGTTATGCGACCAGGCCAATCACGTTGTTACATTACTTCACAAAATCATGGATTTGCTATTGATGATAAAACATTACCCGCAGACTGGGAACCTCTTTTTGTCAATGTAAACGATGGTACCAATGAAGGTATATGTCATAAATATAAACCTTTCTTTTCTGCCCAGTTTCATCCGGAGGCTTGCAGTGGACCGGTAGATACAGAGTATCTTTTTGACCTTTTTGTAGAAAAGATGAAAGAGAGAAAAGCAGGTAAATGAGTGAATTAGGAGAAAGGTTTGATTTTATCATTTAAAGTTCGAATGGAAATGAAAGAAATAAATAAAATATTATTACTGGGATCGGGTGCATTGAAAATAGGAGAAGCCGGAGAGTTTGATTATTCCGGTTCACAAGCGTTGAAAGCGATCAGGGAAGAAGGCAAATATAGTGTGCTCATTAATCCGAATATTGCCACTGTCCAAACGTCGGAAGGAATAGCCGATAAAATTTATTATTTGCCAGTTACTCCGGAATTTGTTGAGAAAGTGATTGAAAAAGAACGTCCTGATGGGATTCTTCTGTCTTTTGGAGGCCAGACAGCTTTAAATTGTGGAGTTGCTTTATATAAGAGTGGGGTGCTTGAAAAGTATGGAGTAGAGGTTTTAGGAACTCCTGTTCAGGCTATTATTGACACCGAAGACCGGGAGATATTTGCTGGAAAATTACATGAAATAGAAGTAAAGACTCCACGTAGTATAGCTGCTAATAATATGCATGATGCTATAGAAGCAGCCGGGGAATTGGGATTTCCTTTGATTATACGTGCGGCTTATACCTTAGGGGGGTTGGGCTCCGGGTTTTGCTCTGATATGGAAGAATTAAAAAAATTAGCTGGTAGTGCTTTCTCTTATTCTCCTCAAATATTGGTGGAAGAATCCTTAAAAGGATGGAAGGAAATAGAATATGAAGTCGTAAGGGATCAATATGACAATTGTATTACTGTATGTAATATGGAAAATTTTGATCCTTTAGGGATACATACCGGAGAAAGTATTGTGGTGGCTCCTTCACAGACGTTAAGCAACAGTGAATATCATAAACTCAGGCAAATCGCGATAAAAATAATCCGGCATATCGGTATTGTAGGAGAATGTAATGTTCAATATACATTGGATCCTAATTCTGAAGATTACCGGGTAATAGAAGTAAATGCTCGCTTGTCACGTTCCAGTGCTCTGGCCTCTAAAGCAACAGGATATCCTTTGGCTTTCGTTGCGGCAAAACTAGCGATGGGTTATGGATTACATGAAATAAAAAATTCAGTTACGAAAGTTACGACTGCCTGCTTTGAGCCTGCTTTGGATTATATTGTCTGTAAGATTCCGCGTTGGGACTTAAATAAATTTGAGGGGGTATCGAAGTTAATTGGTTCTTCGATGAAGAGTGTAGGTGAAATTATGGCCATTGGAAGAACATTTGAAGAAGTAATTCAAAAAGGGCTTCGTATGGTAGGCCAAGGAATGCATGGATTTGTGGGTAATAATAAGAAAGTAAAAAATATAGATGAAGAGTTAGTACATCCTACAGATGCCCGTATTTTTGCTATAGCTGCAGCTTTCGATCAAGGTTATTCCGTAGAGAAAATTCACGAAATGACGAAAATTGATAAATGGTTCCTGGTACGGTTGGAAAATATTCATAAATTGAAAAATGAATTAAATAAATATACAACAGTGAGGGGAGTAACTCCTGCTATGCTCAAAAAGGCAAAACAGATGGGTTTTTCAGATTTCCAGATAGGACGCTTTACGATTAAAGACGATACTTTAACTGCTCATCAGAAAATGTTAAAGGTTAGAGAATATAGAAAAGAACTGGAAATTACTCCTTGTATTAAGCAAATTGATACTTTAGCAGGTGAATATCCGGCGAAGACAAATTATTTGTATGCTACTTATAATGGAAACGAAACGGATATCACATATGAACGGGACGGGCGCTCTGTGATTGTACTGGGGTCAGGCGCATACCGGATCGGGAGTAGCGTGGAGTTCGACTGGTGTTGTGTAAGTGCGGTAAATGCGATCAAAAAAGCAGGATATCGTTCTGTTATGATTAATTATAATCCGGAAACTGTAAGTACTGATTATGACACCTGCGACCGGCTGTATTTTGATGAATTATCTTTTGAACGGGTGATGGATATCGTGGATTTGGAAGAACCGAAAGGAGTTATCGTTTCCACTGGAGGTCAGATCCCGAATAATTTAGCTATGAGGCTTTACGGGCAACATGTAAATATTTTAGGAACTTCTGCTTTATCTATAGACAGAGCTGAGGATCGTCAGAAATTTTCTTTTATGTGCGATCAGCTGGGGATCGACCAGCCCCGTTGGAGAGAATTAACCAGTATTGAAGACATTTACAAATTTATTGACGAAGTGGGCTTTCCTTTGTTAATTCGTCCTTCCTATGTTCTTTCGGGAGCAGCCATGAATGTCGTTTCTAACAAAGAAGAATTACTTCATTTTTTGGAATTGGCAGCAGAAGTTTCTAAGGATCACCCTGTTGTTGTAACAGAATTTGTTCAACAGGCTAAAGAAGTAGAAATTGATGCAGTGGCTCAGGAAGGCGTAATAAAGGCTTATGCTATTAGCGAACATGTTGAATTTGCAGGAGTGCATTCCGGAGATGCAACTATCGTATTTCCGGCTCAGAAACTTTATATTGAAACGATCAGACGCATTAAAAAAATTGCCCGTGCTATAGCAAAAGAATTAAATATTTCGGGTCCTTTTAATATGCAATTTTTAGCTAAAGACAATGATATCAAGGTAATTGAATGTAATCTGAGAGCATCCCGTAGTTTTCCGTTTGTCTCTAAAGTATTGAAGTATAATTTTGTGGAAATGGCTACCCGTATCATGCTGGGAGAACACATGGAAGAATTACACAAATCTGTATTTGATCTGGATTATGTGGGAGTAAAAGCTTCTCAGTTTTCTTTCGCCCGTTTGTTAAAAGCTGATCCTGTATTGGGGGTGGATATGTCTTCTACAGGGGAAGTAGGGTGTATAGGTGAAAATTATTATGAGGCAATATTAAAAAGTATGTTGTCTGTAGGACACCGTATCCCTGAAAAAAATATATTGATTTCTTCCGGTCCGACTCGTTCGAAAGTGGAATTATTGGAATCTACCCGTATGTTGATAGCTAAAGGGTATAACATATTTGCTACAGCTGGAACTGCTAAATTTTTTGCTGATAATGGAATAGAAGTTTCTATTTTATATTGGCCGGATGAAGCCAAAGAGCCTAATATTATGGATTATTTGAAAAATAAAAAAATTGATATGGTTATTAATATTCCCAAGAATTTAACGAAAAGGGAATTGGATAATGGCTATAAAATTCGTAGGGCAGCAGTAGATTATAATATACCGCTACTTACCAACGCCCGTCTGGCAAGCGCTTTTATTTATGCTATTTGCAAAGTGGATAAAAAAGATATTGCCATTAAAAGCTGGGATGAATACCGGTAGAAATTTTTAGAATTAGGAAATATCCGAAAAGTTTCTTTTAGGGGACTTTTCGGATATTTGTTTAAAAGGATTTTTTATGAAAGGGTATTTTTTACTGATTATTTTAATTGTTTTAAATTTTGCGGGTATAAAAGGGGAAAACCCCGTAATTATAGGGAATAGCCGGTTCACTTTTATTAATCCGGGACTGGTTCGTTTGGAATATGCTCAGGGGGGACATTTTGTAGATGAACCTACTTTATTTGCTCAGAATCGTTCTTATGATTTTAAAGAGATAAGGATAGAAAAGAAAGAAAAAAATCATTATATTCTTTCTACTTCTTTGATGCGTATAGAATATTTTAACGATGGATTTCCTTTTGGACAAATGAATTTACGGGTGTATTATAAACATGAAGGAAAAGAGCAGAGGTGGTATATGGCTAGTACGCAGAAACGTAATTTAGGAGGTACTTTAACAACCCTGGATGCTGTTGGGAAACCGGTAAAATTGCAGGAGGGATTGCTTAGCCGGGATGGGTGGTATGCTATTCATGATACGGGAAATGAAATCCTGAAAGATGGTTGGATACAGCGTCGGCCGGCTGATCATATACAGGATATTTATTTGTTTATTTACGGAAACGATTTCAAATTTGCTCTTAGAAGTCTGCAAGATATCAGTGGTCCTGTACCCATGACCCGGAAATATGTACATGGCTCCTGGTATTGTCGTTGGTGGAATTATACTTCTGAGGATTATAGGGATCTTGTAAATGAATATCACAAGCATGATTTTCCATTGGATATATTAGTCTTTGATATGGGCTGGCATACCCAGAAAGAGGCGGTTTCCGGTACAGGTCATGCCGGTAATCGGGGATGGACAGGATACACCTGGAATAAAGCCCTTATCCCAGACCCCGGAGAATTATTGAATGATTTAAAGAAAGAAGGTATTCAAGTTGTATTAAATGAACATCCTCATGACGGAATACGGGCTCATGAAGCTGTTTACAATGATTTTATGCAGGCTATGGGAGTGGATACGAATGAAAGGAAAGAATTAATATTTGATGCGGGTAATCGCAATTATATGAAGAATTTTATGAAATACGCCCATACTGAATCCGATCGTTTAGGTATCGCTTTTTGGTGGCTCGATTGGCAACAAGATTATGTTTATCCTAAAGTAAGAGGTACGGACATGAAACATCTGCCTTGGCTCAATTATATTTATTACAATTATTCTTGCAAAAATAATTTACGTGGAGCTGGTTTTAGCCGGTGGGGAGGTTGGGGAGATCATCGTCATCCGATTCAATTTTCTGGAGATGCTGTTGGAAATTGGGAGATGTTGAAATTTGAAATTGAGTTGACGGCCAGTAGTGGGAATGCCGGCTGTTTTTTCTGGGCACATGATATAGGTGGATTTTATGAGGGAAACGATCCTGAATTATATACCCGTTGGACACAATTCGGATTACTGAATTCTTCTTTACGTATTCATTCTGTATACGATAAAAAATTAGATCGCAGACCTTGGTTGTGGGGAGAACAAGCAGAAAAAGCTGTGCATAGGATTTATCACATACGTTCTCAGATGTTTCCTTATCTCTATACTTCTGTTTGGCAGTGTCATAAAGATATGTTACCTCTTATCCGGCCTATGTATATTGAATATCCGGAGAAGGAAGAGGCTTATCGGAATCCCCAGCAGTTTTTATTTGGAGATTTAGTATTGGGAGCTCCGATAACAACTCCTGGACTCGGTGAAAAAAAGCGGGCACAGCAACAAGTTTGGTTACCGGGAGGAGAGGTATGGTATAATTTTTTTACAGGTAAAAGAGAAGAAGGAGGTAAAACTATTATAGAATCTTGTGAACTGGATTGTTTTCCTCTTTATATAAAAGGGGGATATCCTTTTCCAATGCAGCCTTATCGGGAAAGGATGGCTTCTGAACCTTTAACAGAGTTAATCATCCGCTGTTACCCTGGTCAAGATGGGGATCGGCATGTTTATACCTTATATGAAGATGACGGACTTACTCTGGATTATCAGAAAGGAGAGCAGGCTTTTACAAAAATGGAGTATGAGAGGCAAAACGGACAGACCGTAATGATCATTTATCCGGCGGAGGGAAGTTATAAAGGGCAGATAGCAAAGAGGAAATATCGTATAGAACTGGCTGCAGAAAAAAGAGATATACAGCCGGTCTTGAATGGACGGAAAGTTAAAGCAATATGGAATGAAGATATAAAAGGTTATATGATTGATATAAATTTCCAAAATATCCGTAAGAAATTAGTTTTGAGTTATTAAAATTCTTTTATTTGTAGTGCGAAAATTATTGAATTCTATTTTACTCTTTGCTAAAAAGGTGTATTTCTAAAATATATACAGAAATAGGAAGGAAGCAGAAGATTGATTAGTGGGAAAAGAGGTGTGGTATGTTTTTTTATAGAAAAATAGGTATATATTTTATATGCCTGGGATTTGCTTTGTTCATTACAGAAGAGGGAAAAGGGGAAGAAAAAAGAGTGAAAGGATGGTTCCCTGAAGGATTTTTTAAAATAACTGAAAGAGATTATATTCCCGGGGTTTGTCGTTTTATGTTCTGGGATCATGAATCTCCGAAAGTGTTGTTCGATCATGAGGCGCGGAGTTTTTATGTAAATAGACCTTTGCAGGTTCAGCTTACAAGAAGAAAAGAATTATTATTGCGTTTTTATTCGCCTCGTCCTATTCAAAATGTGACGGTATGGGCTTATCATACAGGTATAAGGGAACGAATTCGATTAATGGAATTTGAAATAATTTGGCCTTTTCTGGAGTTCCGCCGTCTTTTACCTTTTTGGAAAAAAGATTGTAAATATTACACAAAAGAAGGTAAGGCAGTAATATTGAATTCCAAAATAAGGCCTGATGAATTACAATTGGAGATTGAATGCAATGATCCATTTGCAAATGACAAATTCTCTTTGCCATTGGAAGATTGCTTTTGGGGATTATTATGGAGAAAATTGGACGCCTTTGTTACCGTCACATGCGAGGGAAGCTGTCGCTATATCATTGAACTTGTCGGCTTTGTTTAGTTCCTGTGAATTTTTACAGGAGATAGATAAATACAGGGGAAAATTATATTTGGATAATTCTAAAACGGTTGTAAATATCGATGATCTTTTAACGCAAATTTTTTCATTGAAAACTTTGATTTATGGGCATGTTGTAGGGAAAAATGGAATAGGAGGAAATAGTATTATGGGACTGAATGAATGGTGTTATTTAGAACATTATGCAGATGACGAAAGCAAAACCCATACGATTTTTCATGAATTTGCCCATTGTATCGGATATGACCATTTGGGTAATATGACTTATGAAAATGGATTGGGAAAGGGTTGGGTTGCTTTGTGCAGTAAATTATATGCTCAGTTGTGTATTGATAAAAAATTGCCCATATATTCCCGGTATTTTTTATCTACCAAGGAATGTGGTTACTGCTATGGGGAAAATTCAGTTGTACAGGAAAAATCCAGGAGAAAGAAATAAGTTTTTTCTGGAATTAAATACCTTTGTATGCCTATCTTTTTGTAAAAAGATACGTATGATTGAAAAAAACACATATTATGCCCTTTTTGAGATTTCATACTACTGATCCGGTAAAGTTAGCGGAAATTAGCCGGGAGATGACAGACCATCTTCAGGAGACGATTGGTTGTCCCCGTGAACATATTGTACTGGAAGTTATTCATTCTGAGATAGTAAGAGATGGACAGATCGGACAAGGAGACTGGCCTTTTATAGAGGTAGCCTATTTTGAACGGAGTTTAGAGGTACAAGATGAAGTAGCCGGTATTATTTGCCGGTATTTAAAGCAAGTAGGATATGAAAATGTAGATATTCATTTTTCTTATTTAAATAACCGGAATTATTATGAAAATGGAAATTGTTCTCAATAAAGGGAAGTATTTTTAAAGAATTTTCCATACGATAAGAATTAACTATCTATTCTTTTAACTATCTTTTTTTCTGTAATTGCGTTTATAAACCAGAAATATTTCTGTTATGAATGCAATGGAAGGAGATATAAGAGGAAAAATGGCAGCATTTATTTTAATGCTGTTTCTTTATTTTATAGTGGGATTGTTTACAACTATAAACCAGCAATTACAAATTCCCCTGCAAGTAGCAATGTTACCCCATACAGGTAATGTTACGAATGCATTGGTTACTTTATTGAATTTTACATGGTTTTTAGCATATCCATTATCTGAAGGATTTGCAACGCGTTGGGTAAATCAAATTGGTTATCGGAGAACATCTCTCTATGCCTTACTTATTTTTTTATTGGGACTTGGAATCTATGAACTGGCTGTTTTACTTCATATTTATGTTCCTTCTTTTCTCTTTCTTTTGGGTAATCGGATTTCTACAGGATTTTTTATTTTTTTACTCGGTTCTTTTGTAATTGGGGTAGCTGTTACGATTTTGCAAGTTGTGACAGGACTTTATTTACAAGTCTATCCTATGAAAAAAACGACTGCTGTTCAGCGGCAAATGATAGGAGGGACTACTAATTCTGTTGGTATGGCCATAGGGCCTCTAGTGGTCAGTTATGTTATTTTTTCAGGGATCCCTTTGCATCAGGTACAAACCCATCAATTTATCTGGCCTCTAGTTGGTTTAATGACAGGGGTTGCAGTAATTACATTTGTTACTGGAAAAATAAAATTACCTTCCGTTTTTATACCGGATAAAAAGCACATTAAATTGAATAGAAATGTCTGGTCTTTTTCACACTTAAAGTTGGGAGTGGTTGGCATTTTTTGTTATGTTGGTGTAGAAGTTGCCGTTGGAGCAAACATAAATTTTTATGCTACACAATTGGGTCACAATTTTGCATTAATGGCAACTAAAATGGCAGCTTTGTACTGGACAGGTATATTGATCGGACGTTTTTGGGGATCGGTGTATACGCGTATTTCCGGACAAACACAATTGATTTTTGCCTCTTTAGGGGCCATATTGTTATTAATTTTAGCGATGTTATTGAAAAATCCTTGGATATTAGTGGGAATTGGATTGTTTCATTCTGTGATGTGGCCGGCTATTTATGCATTGGCACTTGCTAAATTGGGTCCTTATACGGCAAAGGCGTCAGGAATTCTCATGATAGGAGTAGTAGGGGGAGGTGTTATTCCTTTCTTGCAGGGCATTTTAGCTGATATTCTTGGAGGAAACTGGAGAGAAACATGGTGGTTGGTTGTTGCGGGAGAATTCTATATTTTGTATTATGGATGTATAGGCTATAAAGTAAAACAAAGCATTGAAGATTAGTGCTGCTTAGTTAAAAAGAGGTTGGCTATATTGTAAAATACAGCCAACCTTTTTAATTCCGAATTTTATTTGTGTTTTTCCATAGAAATATAGGTATAACGAGAAGTACCTCCCTTGTATTCTCCTGCACTTGTGCCATTACTGTCAAACATCCACAGGATAAACCCTTTCATCTCTTTTTCACCGTATACGCCATTGTCTACAAAAGTATAGACTAAATCGTTCCGCGTTCCGCTGATTTCACTGATCAGGCCTACACCGTCTGCCCAGGTAAGTGTTCCCTCTCCGCTTACTTCCCAGGGACAAAGCCTTACTGTATTGGCCCCTGACGTCCCGATATCCTGCGGTAATATTTCCATATTTCCGTTCGTATAGAATTTCATTTCAAATTTCATACTTAAACCGGTCACTGTAAAGCTTTCATTCCTGACTTTAGTAGCCAGCGTTACTTTAGTCGTTTTGCCATTGTCGTAGTTGAAATCCCATTCTCCCAGCAAGTCATTGTAAGTGATGGGTTGTGCCGGATCCTGAGAAACGGAAATAACAGCATAAACATTTTCAGTAACACTTAGTTTAATGGTACCTTTACGGGTTTTTATTGCTTCGTTTGCTCCGGCTTTTACAGTCAGGGTATCCCCTGTCTGGGTAGCACTTATCCAGGAATCAAGGGTTTCTACAGTAACCGGGATATCGCAAACAATTTCTACCTGCTGTTCATCCCCGGCTCCGGCCAGAATAATTTCTGACGGACTGGTTTTAATGGTAAGTCCATACTGGGTTACGGGAACAGTACGTTTCAACCCTCCTGAAGTGAGGATCACCTGTCCGGTCCGTCCGTTAACATCGCGGTTTTCAGAAGCTACTACTTTTACCACATTTCCGGACACAGATACGGTAAACCAATCCTGGTCCGCTTTGGCTGCTATGTTGGGGACAGCAACGGTTATTGTTCCTTCTCCTCCTCCTGCGCCAAAGATCACCTCAGAGCTTTCTATACCCAGCTCTGGTATGTTACTGTTATTTTCGTTGTCTGAGCACCCTGCCAGAAAGAGGCAGAGTGTCATGATCAATAAACTGAATATTTTTTTCATATGTAATTTTTTTAATTCTATTACTTTTATCTTTCCATAGAGATATAGGTGAAGCGACTTTCTCCGCCTCCTTTGTATTCTCCTCCGGAAGTCCATAAAATGAAACCCTTCACTTCATATTTCCATGTACCTCTGTCTACCCAGTTCAGTACCATTGGATTTTCTTTTTTATTCCAGGAAGTTACCATTCCATAACTTGCACTGGCATCCAGGTATCCGGGAGATGTTACTTGCCATGAGGCAGCCTCTACATCTTCGGCTACTTTTTGTCCATAGAATACCAAACGTCCCAGGAGAGCATCATAATTCATCAAAATGTCAAATGTTAAGCCTGTCAACCGTACGGATTTATTTTCAACTTCTTTCACAACGTTTACTTTAACAGATTTTCCATTACCATATTTAAATGTCCATTCTCCCAAATAATCTTCATAAAAAAGTTCAAAATTGGGATCTACATATCCCTTAAAGATTACATTTACTCCCGGATCTGTACAGATAAAAGCTTTTTGTTCATTGTTCCAATCGAAGTTTTCAATTGTCACACTTTGTTTCATATCCATTGCAATATACTCGAAAGGTTCGTATAATTTAAAACCGGTAGGAGTATAAGTAAAAGCCAGACTTTCACTTTTTACAATGGTATCCCCATTTTCATCCCGGTCTTCATAGGAAATCTGCATTGTCCTGTCTACAACCTCTGCAATACATAAAGTGTCCTCATTTACGATAAAATAAAAACCACCAAAAACCGCAGACTCTCTTATTTTATCCGAAATACTTTTATAATATGTTTTTGGATTAGTTGGTTCTTCCAAACGGGTCATGACCAGTTTATTGTCATATTTCTTTCCTTTTAATATGATCTTATCCGGCTTCACATCCATAAACACGAATTCATAATCCCCGGCCATACCGTCTACATCAGCGGAGCCGTTCGGTTCTGTGAAATGATGCAGAATTTCATTATAGGCATTGAACGTCAGCACCGGTCCCATATCAGAGATGATCTCATACTGGGAAGTTACGGTATCTCCGGCTGCATAATTCCGGGTAGCTACTTCTGAGGAAAGGGTAACATAACCGTCGGCTGTAAACTTAGCCATCATGTTATATCCCCCCACAGAGTGATTTTTCTCGGGATAGTAAGCCAGCAACCAGCCGTTTTCAGCAGCGGCCAGGGTAGCCCTGTATTCCTTCATGGCAGCCGCGATTCTTTCGGCAGCAGAAGCATCAAATATGTCTTTCTCGTCCTCTACGCAGGATTGCAGGGAGAAGAACGGGAGAAGAAGGAGTAAATATAGTATTTTCTTCATAACAGACTATGTATTAAATTTTTGTTAAATCCAATTGGTCCAGACTATTTCCACGTCTCTGAACGACACTGCGCAATTCATAGATGTCGATATTCCAGGAATTTTTCAGGTAATCCTTTACGATCTCGAATTTTTGTTCAAGCAGGGCTTTACCTGTTTCCGTGTTTCCGTCAGCTACGGTATTGGAAGCTTCAAGTAATGCCTCCCATGCGTCCTGATCCCGGGTAACGAAAATAGAGATCATTTCCACGAAATCTTCATCTGCACTGTAACGGGCATAACGGCTGATAAATCCTTTTGCACGGGCCAGTGCTTCTGTCTGGGAGCCGGAGCTCCATTGATCTCCGATATAATCTTTACCGGTAATGTTCTGGTATTCTGTAGAATAATTCTTTGTCTGATGCAGGATGTGAGCGAACTCATGGTGCATTGTTTTCAGGTAGTCACTGTTGAGTTGAGCCGCCGTCACTGTTTCCGGATCGATGTCATTTACTTTGTAAAGCGTGATCTTTAATCCGCCTTCGGCTGTACCCAGAACGACTGTATTGTTTGTATTATAGGCACCGGAACCGATCATGTGGATTACACGGGGAGTATAGGTGCGGGTAAAAGTCAGTCCTGCCACTTCGTCGTAAGCTTCGAGCCATAGGTATTTGATTACTTTAGACAAAGCCACGCATTTATCAGGTAAAGCCGGAGCCAGGGTATACTTCATATCCGACTCGATATCCTCCATTTTGTATTTTACCTCGATATTATAAGGATATACATAGTTATACAGCAGCCACTGGTCAAATTCACTTCCCTCTTCACCATCCGTAGGGAAGATACTGTGACCGCTGGGTTTGTCATCATCGCAGGAGCAGAGGCATCCTGTCAATGTAAGAGCTAACAGATATATTATTATTTTTTTCATATTCATACTTTATTAATAAGTTATGTAAGTACTATCTCGGATTCGGAGCCAGTCCTGCACTGATTACATCATTTGGTATCTGAACGGCGCGGCGCAGGTCATTCACTTCCAGGGAATCCTGACGGGTAACTTTATAGTTTTCATCCAGGAAACGGCGGTATATCTTGATGCCGAATCGTTTAATGTCGAACCAGCGCAATCCTTCGTGAATGGTTTCAATGCGGCGGAAATGCAGCAGGCAGTAAACAAAGTTTTTCTGTTCGTCAGACAATGTAAACTCCGGGTTGATCTCTTTCTTTACGGTCGCATTTTCAGGTGTATAAAAAGCCAGTCCTGAATAATAGCTATTGATCAGCTCTCTTGTTAAAGTTACAGAAGAGGAAGTATGCTGGGACATCCATAAAGCCAGGTCAGCTGTAGCATTTGTAAAATCATTTTTCATGATATAGGCTTCAGCCCGGCAAAGGAGTACTTCATCCGTCTGGAAAATCGGAACTACCGTACGGCTATAGCCTACCCCTGCCTCACGGTCGGTATATTCAAATAAAGCCGGCATTTTAGGAGTAGCTACGTAACCACTATTGTAATTTAAAGGCGGTAAATAGAATAATTTAGCCGCATAAATACCCCACGGACCATCACTCTGGGTGGTTTCTTTAGTTGCTAATTTGTCTGAATGCATAAATCTTTTACCCGTAGGATAGTTTCCATATACATAAGCCAGCTGGGAGTACCCCGTCATCAAAAGCAGGTTAGCCGGGTATTCAACGCGGATATAATCCTCTGCAATCGGACCGTATTCCTGAGTAAGGTTGGAAATTGTTTTCAGGTCCCTCAGCATTGCTTTGGGATTCGCAGTGAGTACTTCATTGGCATATTCAATCACCTTATCGTAATTGCGGGTATACAGATAAA